>ERZ773214.220-NODE-220-length-39981-cov-19.324701_pt1 | contig 39981 bp, 39 predicted proteins | sample MGYA00511238_ERZ773214 | MGnify/ENA primary metagenome ERZ773214 (study PRJEB29015, sample SAMEA2738157) | human oral metagenome | biome: human oral; feature: human-associated habitat; material: saliva | place: China | collected 2259 ... | reverse complement strand
CCCACTTCACCGGCAAAGTACCGTTTAAAGACGTGTATATCCACGGCATCGTGCGCGACCACGAAGGCAAAAAAATGTCCAAATCCGAAGGCAACGTCATCGATCCTGTCGATTTGATTGACGGCATCGACTTGGACAAGCTGCTGGTAAAACGTACGACCGGCCTGCGCAAACCCGAAACCGCGCCGAAAGTGGAAGAAGCCACGAAAAAACTCTTCCCCGAAGGCATCCCCAGCATGGGCGCGGACGCATTGCGCTTCACCATGGCGAGCTACGCCAGCCTCGGCCGCAGCGTGAACTTCGACTTCAAACGCGCCGAAGGCTACCGCAACTTCTGCAACAAAATCTGGAACGCCACCAACTTCGTCTTGATGAACACCGAAAACCAAGACTGCGGCCAAGACGAAACCCAGCCGCTGGCCTACACCTTCGCCGACCAATGGATTATTGGCCGCCTGCAACAAACCGAAGCCGCCGCTGCCGAAGCATTTGAAACCTACCGCTTCGACTTGGCCGCGCAAACGCTGTACGAATTCGTGTGGAACGACTATTGCGACTGGTATATCGAATTGGCCAAAGTGCAAATCCAAACCGGCTGCCCCACCACCCAGCGCACCACGCGCCGCACCTTGGTTCGCGTGCTGGAAGCCTCATTGCGCCTGCTGCACCCGATTATCCCGTTCATCACCGAAGAGCTGTGGCAGGCTGTCGCCCCGCTGGCCAATGCCAAAACCGCCGACAGCATTATGCTGGCCGCCTATCCCAAAGCCGACCCGGAAAAAATCGTGCAGGCTGCATTCGACCAAATAGCGCAACTGCAAGACCTGATTGGCGCCGTCCGCAACCTGCGCGGCGAAATGGGCATCCAGCCCAACGTAAAAGCCCCGCTGTTTGTCGAAAGCGCGGACGACTTGGCGGACTACCTCAAATACCTGCCGATGATGACCCGCCTGACCGAAGCACAGCAAGTCGCCGCCCTGCCCGAAAGCGAAGACGCTCCCGTCGCCGTCTGCAACGGCGCGCGCCTGATGCTGAAAGTCGAAATCGACAAAGCCGCCGAAACCGCCCGTTTGAGCAAAGAAGCCGAGAAGCTGCAAAAAGCCTTGGACAAACTCAACGCCAAACTCTCCAAACCCGGCTACACCGAAAAAGCCCCCGCGCATCTGGTGGAAAAAGACAAAGCCGATTTGGCGGAGTTGGAAGAAAAAATGGCGAAAGTGCAAAATCAGTTGGTGAAGTTGAAAGACTGATTGTTGGGTGAACAATAAAGAGGTCGTCTGAAAACCTTGGTTTCAGGTTTTCAGACGACCTCTTTTTTATTATCCTTGCAGGCAGAACCCATACGGCAAGTTTTTTGAGGAACGGGATTATTGGTATGGTGTGGATTGGAATGACGACGTCTGAGTTTTTATTTGGATATAAGGAGGGTTTTGCCCGTTATTTGAGTTTGAAGAAAAGGTCGTCTGAAAACCAAAATCTGTTTTCATTTCAGACGACTTTTTACATGATTCCGCAATATGAAACCTTAAAACAGCTTCCGCACTTCCGCTTCAATATTGCCGGCGCGCATAAAAGTTTCGCCGATAAGGAAGGTATGTACGCCGTGGCTGCGCATAAAATCGACATCAGATTTGCTTCGGATGCCGCTTTCGGTAACGACGGTTTTACCTGCCAGCGCAGGCAGTAAATCCAGAGTCTGCTGTAAAGATACGTCGAATGTCCGCAAGTTGCGGTTGTTTACGCCCCATAGGGGTGTTGTCAGATTTCTGCATTTTTCCAATTCGGAAGTATCATGCAGTTCCAACAATACGCTCATGCCTAATTGCTGGGCTACTGCTTCAAAATGTTCTAATTGTTCTTGCTCAAGCGCGGCGGCAATCAGTAAGACGGCATCAGCACCCCAGGCACGCGCCTGATAAATCTGATACTCATCAATGATGAAGTCTTTTCGTAAAACGGGAAGCCCGACTGCCGCGCGTGCCGCTTTCAAATATTCGGGAGAGCCTTGGAAATATTGTTCGTCAGTTAAGACGGACAAACACGCAGCTCCGGCATTTTCATAAGCGTGAGCAATCTGCACAGGATGGAAATCGGGTCGGATCAGCCCTTTGCTCGGGCTGGCTTTTTTAATTTCAGCAATGACGGCAGGGCGGTTTTGCTCGTGTTTGGTACGGATAGAGTCAAAAAAACCGCGTACGGGCAAGGCGGCATCTGCCTGTTTTTTCATTTCATCCAAAGAGACAGAAGCTTTTTGTGCGGCGACTTCCTGGGCCTTGGTTGCAAGGATTTTATTCAGAATATCGGTCATAACAGGTTTCCTGCACGGTAAAGCCGTCATCTTAACACAAGAGGTCGTCTGAAAAATAAAACGCGGTAAACAAAACAAGCCGTACGGAATAATTCCGACGGCTTGTTGATACGTTGTTAAAACAATTACTTGGCAGCGTCTTTCATTTTGTCCGCAGCATCTTGAGTTGCATCAGCGGCTTTGTTCAAAGCATCTTTAGCAGCATTTTTTGCATCTTTGGCAGCTTCTTCAACTGCTTTTCCTGTGGCTTCGGTTGCGTCCGATAAGGCTTTATCTGCGGTTTCCTTAGCGTTGGAGACAGCTTTATCTGCACTTGCCTTAGCATTGGCAGCAGCATCTTTAACATCGGAAACAGCTTTGTCAGCAGCATCTTTGGCATCGGCAGCCGCATCTTTAGCGTCGGAGACTGCTTTATCAGCCGCATCTTTTGCCTCGGAAGCGGCCGCATTGACATCGGAAGCTACGGCAGAAGCAGCTTCTTGGGTTTGTTGTTTGGCCTCTTGAGAGCATGCAGCCAAGCCGGCCATCATCATCGCAGCAATCAGTAATTTTTTCATGTTTTATCCTTTCTTAATCTGGAAAACACCTACTTCGTTTGAGGCAGGCGTGCGAATCATAACATAACAGATCAGCAAAATAGGGCAGTTTAACGGCAAATAACAGGCTGTTTACTTTTATTGAAAAAAATTTCAATAAAATTATTGACGCACAGGATGTCTGCCAATATAATTCACAGCTTATCGGGTCGTTAGCTCAGTCGGTAGAGCAGCGGACTTTTAATCCGTTGGTCGAGCGTTCGAATCGCTCACGACCCACCAAACATTAAAACCTGCTTTGAAAAAAGCAGGTTTTTTTTCATGTTCTCCGTAATAATCTACTTCTCCTACAAATATACTTGTATGCCAGACAATTTAAGCATACACTGACTACACACGACTACAACGACAGGAGAACTTGAAATGAAACAATTAGCAATGTACATCAACGGACGCTTTGAAAATGATTTCAACGGCGAATGGCGCGACGTATTAAACCCGTCCACCGAAGAAACCATCGCCCGCAACCCAAAGGCGGCAGGGCGGATGTTGACCGTGCCGTAGCGGCGGCGCGTGCGGCGCAACCGGCATGGGAGCGGCTGCCTGCGGTCGAACGCGGCGCATATTTGCGCAAAATCGCCCAAGGCATACGCGAACGCGCCGACGAGCTGACCGACACCATCGTTGCCGAAGGCGGCAAAACCAAAGACTTGGCGCGCGTGGAAGTCATGTTTACCGCCGACTATCTCGATTACCAAGCCGAATGGGCGCGCCGTTACGAAGGCGAAATCATCCAAAGCGACCGTCCGCGTGAAAACATTTTATTGTTCAAACGTCCGTTGGGCGTCGTGGCAGGCATCCTGCCGTGGAACTTCCCCTTCTTCCTGATTGCCCGCAAAATGGGTCCCGCTTTGGTAACGGGCAACACCATCGTCGTCAAACCCAGCAGCGTGACCCCGATCAACTGCCATATCTTCGCCGAAATCGTCGATGCGGTCGGACTGCCCGCAGGCGTGTTCAACGTGGTGAACGGCCCCGGCGCGGAAATCGGCAATGCCTTGTCTGCCCATCCGCAAGTCGATATGGTCAGCCTGACCGGCTCCGTCGAAGCAGGCCGCCAAGTGATGGAAGCCGCTTCCGCCAACATCACCAAAGTCTCGCTGGAACTCGGCGGCAAAGCGCCCGCCATCGTTTTGAAAGACGCGGATTTGGACTTGGCAGTGAAATCCATCTTGGCTTCGCGCGTCGGCAACACCGGTCAAATCTGCAACTGCGCCGAGCGCGTCTATGTCCACAGCAGCCTGAAAGACGCGTTCATTGAAAAAATGACCGCCGCCATGAAAGGCGTGCGCTACGGCAACCCTGCCGAAGCCGAAGCAGGCGCGCTGGAAATGGGTCCGCTGATTGAAGAGCGCGCTGTCAAAGCCGTTGCCGAAAAAGTGGAACGCGCCGTCAAACAAGGTGCGACACTGGTCTGCGGCGGCAAACGCGCCGAAGGACGCGGCTATTTCTTCGAGCCGACCCTGCTGACCGACACCGACAACAACATGGACATCATGAAGGAAGAAACCTTCGGTCCCGTCCTGCCTGTTTCCACTTTCGACACGCTCGACCAAGTCATCGCCTTGGCAAACGACTGCGAATTCGGTCTGACCAGCTCCGTGTACACCACCAACCTGAACGAAGCCTTCTACGTCACCCGCCGCCTGCAATTCGGCGAAACCTACATCAACCGCGAAAACTTCGAAGCCATGCAGGGCTTCCACGCCGGTTGGAAAAAATCCGGTATCGGCGGCGCGGACGGCAAACACGGTTTGGAAGAATATCTGCAAACCCAAGTCGTTTATCTGGAAACCAATATTTAACTGCCGATATTAGACTCAGTTAAAAGAAATGCCGCCTGCAACCAATTTTCGGGTTTCGGGCGGCATTTTTGCCTTTATAGAAAAAAACACCGACATCGCGTAAAATATGCGCAAATTTTGTGATTCAATCAGGTCGTCTGAAACAGATTGCGCCTGATTTATTTTTCCGGAAAACACCATGAGCGAACAAAACAATCTGCAAACCGAGCCGCAGTTGGACGAAAACCAAATCATCGCCCTGCGCCGCGAAAAACTGCACAACATCCGCCAACAGCGCAACGCCTATCCCAACGACTTCAAGCGCGACAGCTTTGCCGCCGATTTGCATGCCCAATACGGCGAAGTCAGCAAGGAAGAACTCGACCCGCAAGCTGTTCCCGTCAAAATTGCCGGCCGCATGATGCTGAAGCGTCAAATGGGCAAGGCGAGTTTTGCCACCATTCAAGACGTTACCGGTCAAATCCAGCTTTATCTGAACAACAAAGGCGTGAGTCAGGAAGTTTTGGACGATTTCAACCATTGGGACTTGGGCGACATCGTCGGCGCGGAAGGTACTTTGTTCAAAACCAACCACGGCGAATTGACCGTGCGCGTGTCCGACATCCGCCTGCTGTCCAAATCCCTGCGCCCGCTGCCCGACAAACACAAAGGTTTGAGCGATCAGGAAACCAAATACCGCCAACGCTACGTCGATTTGATTGCCAACGAAGAATCGCGTAATACGTTTATCAAACGCAGCCAAATCATCCAATCCGTGCGTAATTTCATGGTGAACGAGCATTATCTCGAAGTCGAAACTCCGATGATGCACCCGATTCCCGGCGGCGCGACGGCGAAGCCCTTCGTTACCCATCACAACGCTTTGGACATCCCGCTCTACCTGCGCATCGCCCCCGAGCTGTATCTGAAACGCTTGGTGGTCGGCGGTTTGGAACGCGTGTTTGAAATCAACCGCAGCTTCCGCAACGAAGGTATGTCCGTTCGCCACAATCCCGAATTCACCATGATCGAATTCTACGAAGCTTTCTCCGACTACGAACGCATGATGCAGATGGCGGAAGACATCATCCGCAACGCATCGCGCACGGTAAACGGCACGGCAAAAATCAGCTACAACGGTAAAGAAGTCGATTTAGAAAGCCCGTTTGAACGCCTGACCATTCTCGAAGCCATCAAAAAATATAATCCGCACTACACCGACGAGCAGTTGAACGATGCGGAGTGGCTGAAAAAAGAAATCGTCAAACACGGCGAAAGCCTGCCGCCGTCTCCCGGCATCGGCAGCCTGCAACTCGCCCTGTTTGAAGGTTGCGCCGAGGGCAAACTGTGGAACCCGACCTTCATCGTCGATTACCCGGTCGAAGTTTCCCCGTTGGCACGCGCTTCCGATACCAAACAAGGTCTGACCGAACGTTTCGAATTGTTCGTTGTCGGTCGCGAGCTGGCAAACGGCTATTCCGAGTTGAACGACCCCGAAGACCAAGCCGAACGCTTCAAATCGCAAGTGGCGCAAAAAGATGCGGGCGACGACGAAGCCATGCACTACGATGCCGACTACATCCGCGCGATGGAATTCGGTCTGCCGCCGACAGGCGGTTGCGGCATCGGCATCGACCGCTTAGTGATGTTGCTGACTGATTCGCAAACCATCCGCGACGTGATTTTGTTCCCGCAGATGCGTCCCGAATGAGGTAGGCAGATAATAAAAAAAGGTCGTCTGAAAACTGGAAAATTGGTTTTCAGACGACCTTTGTCGTTTTTGTACCACTTTGTAACTTTGATTAACCCATAACGATTTCTCATGAAATTCAGAAGAGAATGGGAAATTTCACTTCAGGTGACCCAAACGGATTGAATAGCCAAGATTTACACGGTAAACTTACACAATTAAAAAATTTTATGATTTACTCACTATGAAACCCGCCTTCGACATAAAGTCAGCCCGGCTTGACGTGCTGGCTATTCACCTGCATACCGCAGATCTGACCGAATTAGAAGAGTTTCTACGCCAGCGCGCCGGTCAGTATCAAGAATTGGATATTGTTCCTTTTGTTTTAGACGTACAGGATTTCGACCACCCCGAGTCATTGGACATCGGGGCTATGCTGACCCTTTTTGCCCGTTACGGCATGCAGATTTTAGGGCTGCGCCATGAAAGTGAAAGTTGGTCGTCTTTTGCGGCACGTTATCATTTGGTTTTTAGCCGCAGCGACAAATCTGAGCCGCAACAACCCAAAATCAACCAAGAGCCTGCGCCTGTTCAGGCAACCGTCATCAATAACCCGACCGTCCTCATCAGCACCCCCGTTCGTACCGGACAGCAGGTTTACGCGGAAAACGGCGACCTTATCGTGACCGGCATCGTCAGTGAAGGTGCGGAGCTTATTGCCGACGGAAACATTCACATTTATGCGCCCATGCGCGGCAGGGCGCTGGCTGGCGCGAAAGGCAACACCAACGCGCGCATCTTCATCCACTCCATGCAGGCAGAGTTGGTCTCCGTAGCAGGTATTTACCGCAATTTCGAACAAGACCTGCCTGACCACCTGCACAAAAAAGCCGTACAGGTTTCATTGCAAGACAACCGCCTGGTTATCAGCGCAATCGACACAGATTAACCGTTCCAAGATTTGAAAGGAAATATCGTGACAAAAATCATCGTAGTAACATCAGGTAAAGGCGGCGTGGGTAAAACCACTACTAGCGCCAGCATTGCAGCCGGATTGGCATTGCGCGGCCACAAAACCGCCGTTATCGACTTTGACGTCGGCTTGCGCAACCTCGACCTGATTATGGGTTGCGAACGACGCGTTGTGTATGACCTGATTAACGTCATACAGGACGAAGCCACACTCAACCAAGCCCTGATTAAAGACAAAAACTGCGAAAACCTCTTCATTCTGCCCGCTTCGCAAACCCGCGACAAAGACGCGCTGACTCGTGAAGGCGTCGAAAAAGTCATGCAGGAATTGAGCAGTGACAAAATGGGATTCGAATACATCATCTGCGACTCTCCCGCCGGTATCGAACAAGGCGCACTGATGGCACTCTACTTCGCCGACGAAGCCATCGTTACTACCAACCCCGAAGTATCCAGTGTCCGCGACTCCGACCGCATCTTGGGTATCCTGCAAAGCAAATCCCGCAAAGCGGAACAAGGCGGTACAGTTAAAGAACATCTGCTGATTACCCGCTACTCGCCAGAGCGCGTCAGCAAAGGCGAAATGCTGTCCGTACAAGACATTTGCGACATCCTGCGCATCCCGCTTTTGGGCGTGATTCCCGAATCGCAAAACGTCCTGCAAGCATCCAATGCCGGCGAACCTGTCATCCACCAAGACAGCGCGACTGCCGCAGAAGCCTACAAAGACGTTGTCGCACGCCTCTTGGGTGAAAACCGTGAAATGCGTTTCCTCGAAGCCGAGAAAAAAGGCTTCTTCAAACGACTGTTCGGAGGCTAAGTCATGTCATTAATGGATATGTTGTTCGGCAGAAAGCCGAAGACCGCTGCCGTTGCACGCGACCGCCTGCAAATCATCATTGCACAAGAGCGCGCCCAAGAAGGTCAAGCACCCGACTATCTACCGACCCTGCGTAAAGAATTGCTGGAAGTATTGTCCAAATACGTCAACGTTTCTTTGGACGACATCCGCATTTCCCAAGAAAAACAGGACGGTATGGACGTTCTCGAATTGAACATCACCCTGCCTGAACAAAAAACGGAACAGAAAAAGGCTTAACACATGACCTTGACCGAATTGCGTTACATCGTAGCCGTCGCGCAGGAGCGTCATTTTGGACGTGCCGCGCGCCGCTGCTTTGTCAGCCAGCCCACCCTTTCCATCGCCATCAAAAAGCTGGAAGAAGAGCTGTCGGTGTCCCTGTTTGACCGCAGCAGCAACGACATCATCACCACTGAAGCGGGCGAACGCATCGTTGCCCAAGCCCGTCGTGTGCTGGAAGAAGCCGAGCTGATCAAGCACCTTGCCAGCGAAGAGCAAAACGAATTGGAAGGCGCATTCAAACTCGGTCTGATTTTTACCGTCGCCCCCTACCTTCTGCCCAAGCTCATCATTTCCCTGCGCGAAACCGCGCCGAAAATGCCCCTGATGCTTGAAGAAAACTACACGCACATTCTGACCGAATCGCTCAAACGCGGCGACGTCGATGCCATCGTAGTCGCAGAACCCTTCCAAGAGCCTGGCATCGTTACCGAGCCTTTGTACGACGAGCCTTTCTTCGTCATCGTCCCCAAAGGACACCATTTCGAAGAACTCGATGCCGTTACTCCGCAGATGTTGGGCGAAGAGCAAGTTTTGTTGCTGACTGAAGGCAACTGTATGCGCGACCAAGTTTTATCAAGCTGTTCCGAGCTGGCCGCCAAGCAGAAAATCCAAGGTCTGACCAACACCCTGCAAGGCAGCTCCATCAACACCATCCGCCACATGGTTGCCAGCGGTCTCGCCATTAGCGTCATGCCTGCTACCGCGTTGACCGAAAACGACCATTTGCTGTTCAGCATCATCCCGTTTTCAGGCTCCGTACCGCACCGCCGCGTCGTTTTGGCATACCGTCGGAACTTCGTCCGCCCCAAAGCACTGACTGCTTTACGGACTGCCATCCTCAATTCCCATCTTCACGGCGTAAGTTTTGTGAAGGAATAAAAGGGTTGGCGTATCGGTGTAAACTGATTGCTGTAAATAATCAAAAAGGTCGTCTGAAAAACATTTTTCAGACGACCTTTTTGTGTCATAGGGAGAAACCAGCTTTAGCTGTTTTTCAATCCCAAAACGTCCTGCATATCGTATAAACCAGTTTTGCCGTTTACCCAAACTGCGGCGCGGACGGCGCCAGCGGCGAAAGTCATGCGACTGCTGGCTTTGTGGGTAATTTCGACGCGTTCGCCGTCGGTGGCGAAGAGGGCGGTGTGGTCGCCGACGATGTCGCCTGCTCGGACGGTGGCAAAGCCGATGGTGGACGGATCGCGCGGGCCGGTATGGCCTTCGCGGCCGTAAACGGCGCATTGTTTGAGGTCGCGGCCGAGTGCGTCGGCGATGACTTCGCCCATGCGCAGGGCGGTGCCGCTGGGGGCATCGACCTTGTGGCGGTGGTGCCCTTCGATGATTTCGATGTCGTAGCCTTCGTTGAGGACGCGGGCGACGGTGTCGAGGATGTGGAAGGTGAGGTTGACGCCGACGCTGAAGTTGGCGGCGAAGACAACGCCTGTTTTTTCGCCTGCGGCTTGGATGGCGGCTTTGCCTGCGTCGTCGAAACCGGTAGTGCCGATGATGATGTTGACGCCTTTTTCCACGCATTTTTGCAGGTGTTTGAGGGTCGGCTCCGGGCGGGTAAAGTCGATGAGTACGTCGCTTTGGGCGAGGACGGCGTCAACGTCGTCTGAAATGGTGATGCCGGTTTTGATGCCCGAGGCGAAGCCTGCGTCCAAGCCTAAGACTTCGGAGCCGGAGTGTTCGAGTGCGCCGGAGAGGACGGTGTCGGGATGGTTGTTAACGGCTTCAACCAATACGCGACCCATGCGGCCGTTGACGCCGGCGATGGCGATTTTTAATGCGCTCATGCGTTTTCCTTGTGATTATTGTGTGGTTTGGGCTGCTCTTTGTTCGGCTTGGAGGGTTTCGATGGATTTTTGGATGGCGTCGCCTTCTGCGCGGACAAGGACGTCATTTTCAAAATAAACGGTGAGGTTGCTGCGGTCTTTGATGATGCCGTTACGGCTGGTATTGAAGGTGTAGTCCCAGCGGTCGGCGTGGAATGCGTCGCGCAGCAGCGGGGTGCCGAGCAGGAGTTGGACTTGGTCGCGGCTCATGCCTGCTTGGAGGGAGACGACGGCGCGGGGATCAAGTTCGTTGCCTTGGATGACTTTGAGTTTGTAAGAGGGGAACAGGGAAACGCGTTCGGCGCTGCATGCGGAAAGTCCGATGAGGGCGGCGAGGGCAAGACAGAGGGTTTTGTTCACAGATATGCCTTTCTGTTCGAATTCGGGTGGAAGGGTATCATTGCTTGAATATTTCGAAAAAGCAAACGATAATCATCTCTTTGATTATAATTTCAGCCAACTATCGTTTGTATGCAAATAGGACTTGTGGTTTTATTGCAAACCGCTATGGTGTAATGGGCTGAAATTGCGTATTATAACGTCTATTACTTTACAGGGATATTGAATATTATGGAAAAATTCAGCAATATTGCGCAATTGAAAGACAGCGGTTTGAAGGTTACCGGTCCGCGTTTGAAAATCTTGGATTTGTTTGAGTCTCATGCTGAAGAGCATTTGAGTGCTGAAGATGTGTACCGTATTTTGCTGGAAGAGGGTGTGGAAATCGGCGTAGCGACGATTTACCGCGTATTGACCCAGTTCGAGCAGGCAGGTATTTTGCAGCGCCACCATTTTGAAACCGGCAAAGCGGTTTACGAATTGGACAAAGGCGACCACCACGACCATATCGTCTGCGTGAAATGCGGCGAGGTAACGGAATTCCACAATCCTGAAATCGAAGCCCTGCAAGACAAAATCGCGGAAGAAAACGGCTACCGTATCGTTGACCATGCGCTTTATATGTACGGCGTGTGCGGCGAATGCCAAGCGAAGAGCAAACGCTGATTCCCGTTTTAAGATGCTTGATGTTCAGACGACCTCGGATGAGAATTTGAGGTCGTCTGAAATTTTTTGCGGAACATGAACATCATGCCGCTGCAAATCAGAATAAGATAGTGGATTAAATTTAAATCAGGACAAGGCGACGAAGCCGCAGACAGTACAAATAGTACGGAACCGATTCACTTGGTGCTTCAGCACCTTAGAGAATCGTTCTCTTTGAGCTAAGGCGAGGCAACGCCGTACTGGTTTAAAGTTAATCCACTATACCTTAGGATTTTTAATGAGTATCCCCTTACTTTACCCTAATGATTACACTTTTCCCGACCCGTTTTACGCGCTGGAAGAACGCGACGGCTTGGTCGGTATCAGCCGCGATTTGGATACGGGACGGCTGCTGTCGGCTTATCGGCAGGGGATTTTTCCGTGGTTCAGCGAAAACGGTTGGTTTTTTTGGTACACCATAGACCCGCGTGCCGTCATCGTGCCTGAAAATCTGCATATCGGGCGTTCGTTGGCGAAAACCTTGCGCAACAAACCCTATCGGGTAACGGTCAACCAATGCTTCGAAACCGTCATTGCGCATTGCGCCGCCTTTCCACGCCCCGGTCAGGATGGTACATGGATTGTTCCCGAATTCCAAGCCGCTTATACCGAGCTGCACCGCTTGGGTCATGCGCATTCGTTTGAATGTTTCTATCCCGATGAAACAGGTCGTCTGAAACTGGCGGGCGGCTTTTACGGCGTACAAATAGGGCGGGTGTTTTACGGAGAATCCATGTTCGCCCTCGAGCCTGACGCTTCCAAAATCGCCTTCGCGCGAGCCGTCCCGTTTCTTGCCGGACTGGGTATTGAGTTGATTGACTGTCAGCAAGATACCCTGCATATGCATCGTTTCGGTTCGGAACCGATACCGTTCGCCGAATTTCAGACGACCTTGCAACGCTTGAACGCTTTGCCTTTGAAGGAAGCGTTTGGTGCGCGGGTAGTAGGTGGAACGTTGGATAGCGGCAGGATATATAGAGTCGGCTTCGAGTCAGAAGCGAATAGAAAAAAGGTCGTCTGAAACCCAATTTTTGGTTTTTCAGACGACCTTTGGATTATATGAGGCAAGGGCAATACTTGTTTTGTACCGCAAGCAGGGATTTTCGTCAAAATAATTTTTGCGAGTCCAGCAGCAGGGTAACGGGGCCGTCGTTGCACAGGCTGACCTGCATATGCGTTTGGAAGCGGCCGGTTTGTACGTTCAAACCATGTCCGCGCAATAGTTCTGCAGTATGCAAATAGAGCGTTTGCGCCTGTTCGGCAGGGGCGGCTGCCGAGAAAGACGGACGGCGGCCATTTCGTGCATCGGCATACAACGTGAATTGGGAAACCAGCAGGATTGAGCCGCCAATATCTTTGACGGACAGGTTCAATCTGCCGGCATCGTCTTCGAAAATACGCAGATTCGCGGCTTTGTCGGCAATATAGCGCGCATCTGCTTCGGTATCGTCGTGGGTAACGCCGAGCAATATCATCAATCCGTTATCGATTTCGGCGCAGGTTTCCTTATGATTTCCGTCCAATACATCGACACGGGAACAACTCACTTTTTGGATGACGGCTCGCATAGCGGTTCTTTATCTCTATTCAAAAGATTGGTTGACGGCGGATTTAGATACACAAGTGTTTCAACAGCAATGCAGGTAGAAAAGGTCGTCTGAAAAACGTTATGGTTTCAGACGACCTTTAGGTGGATTGCATCAATCCCGCATAAAGAATCCGGCTTAATTTCCTTTACTTATCCGTTATAGGAAGCTTAAAGGTTATTTGGCAGGTTTGATGTCGGCTTTTTGCAAGAGCGCACGCATAGTGTCGTCAATGCGGGCAGTACTCAGGTCGCGGGCCATGCTGCCTTTGATTTCGTTAAAGGCAGGGACTTTGACATCGCGGCGGTCGTCAACGTAAAACACGGCGTAAGAATTACCGTCTTGCAGCGGTTCGGATGTCGCTTCGCCTTTTTTCAGGTCTTTGACTGCTGCGTACAGAGGCGGTGCAGCTTCTTGCAAGTCTTTCAGCGGAACATAAGCTTGAGGAATGCCGCCTGCTTTTTTGGCTTCTTCGTCAATCGAATATTGTTTCAATACTGCGGTAAAAGCCTTCTTCGCCTTCAAATCGGCAGCGGCTTTTTGTCCGTCGGCTTTAGTTCGGGTAACGATTTCCCCTAAGCGGACTTCCTGACTGCCTTGGTAGAATTTGGCAAATTCATCGTAGGATTTTTTAATTTCTTGTTCGTTGACAGGATTTTTGCGCAATACGTCGATGGCCAGGGCCTGTCCGAGCAGGTCGTCTTCAAATGCCGCCCATTCTGTTTTGAAGGACGGTTTTTTGTCAGCGCCTTGTTTCTTCGCATCTGCACGGGCTTGTTCAAGGGCTTTTTTGAATTCCGCACTTTGGTCCAGTTTGCGGCGTTTGGCTTCTTGCGCGATAACCGTGCTGATAACTTGTCGGTTGGTCAATTCTTGTCGCAGTTGTGGCGAATCCTGGATTTGTTTATTTTCAGCACGCAAGGCGGCAACTTGTCCGTCAATCACGCTGCTGTCGATGGCTTGCCCGTTGACGGTAACCAGGGTTTGGGCAAACAGGCTGCCGGATAGGGCGGCCATAACCAATGCGGCTGTAAAATGGTTTTTTCTCATAATCTTCTCTTTAATTTGAAACACTGCGGATAATTCAATGGAAATATTCGTCGGGCGTTGCCGCCTTAATGCTCAAGGCGTGGATGAAACCGCCGGCAAACAGGTCTTGGAGCAGGTTTTGAACCATGCGTTGGCGTTCGATACGTTTCATCCCGGTGAAAGCCTCGCTGACGACGGTTACAGCATAATGCCCCCCGCCTTTATTGCCTGCGTGTCCTTTGTGCAAATGGCTGTCGTCTTGAAACTCGAATATCTGAGGGTTTAGAGTTTTCAGACGACCTTCTATTGCTGAACGCATATCCATTATTTAAAAACAGCTTTGTAGGGCTTAATCAAAACTTCCTCATATACGCCCGCAGCGACATAAGGATCTTGTTCCGCCCATTCTTGGGCTTCGTCAAGCGATGCGAATTTGGCGACGATAAGGCTGCCGGAGACGCGTTCGGGATTGTCGGGCAGGGGATTCGGTCCGGCCGTTAGAAGGCGCCCTTCGGCTTGCAGAGCCTCCAAACGTTTCAAATGATCAGGACGTGCAGCCATACGGGCTTCATGCACGTCGTCTGCATCAGTGGCCAAAAGCATATAATATTCCATTGCTTAATTCTCCTTTGGTAAATGTTTGCCCAAATAAATACCTTGAGCGATAAAAAAAGCGAACATCAGTCCAGTCGAACCGAACATCTTGTAATTCACCCAATGGCTTTCAAAATGAGTGAATACAAACCAGTTGGCTATGCCCATAAATACGAGAAACGCTACCCAAGCATAGGTCAGATTGTTCCAGACAGTATCGGGCAATTCGAGTTCCTTGCCCATTGTCGCCTTAAGTCCGTTTTTCCCGGCAAGGTGGCTGAAAAGCAGGACCAGTGCGCCTATCCAAAACAATACGGACGGTTTCCACATGATAAATCGAGGATCTTTCAGCAGGATGGTTGCCCCGCCGAATACCACGATTAAAACCAATCCGACCCACTGCATCGTATCCAGCTTTTTAAATTTCCAATAGGTAAAGGCCGCCTGCAAAACACCGACTATCAAAGCTACTGCAGTCGCGGCGATCATGTCTTTCGTAACCGTATAAGTCAGAAAAAACAAAATTACCGCTAATAAATCACTCAGAATTTTCATATATAAAAAACAAAAATGAGGAAACCAAACAATCAAACGGCAATCATACAGGCAGCTACGGTTTTTTGCATTACCGTAAATCTCAAACTTTGGTTTGTTTGATATGTCGGCAGTTTGTTGCAGGGTTTTAAAAATGCAAACGGAATGATAAAATAAGTTCCCGATAGATTTGCAAAAAAGAAACACACCGATGCAAACAGTAACGGTTTATGTCATTTTTGATAACATAAATGACAGTGTTACTTGGCAGATTAGGGACTTAGACTATATCATAACGTAATATATCGTAATAGACGGTTAAGTAATCGGCAGTACAGCAGGATTCATTTCATAGGGGACAAGTTTTGAAAAAACATTACAAAATCAAACTTATCGCAGCTTCCGTCGCCTTAGCGGTTTCGGTGGGTGCAAGCGCAGGGTTGGGTGGTTTAAATGTTCAATCGCATTTGGGTGAGCCGTTTTCCGGCAATATCACCGTAACCGGAGAAGAAGCACAGGCATTGTTTAACGGAGGCAAGGCTTCCGTATCTAATGCCAACCTCAGAACCAGCGTTCACAGAGCGGGCGATCGTGCCGTCATCAATATCCGTTCGGCTAAAGCCATCAAAGACCCTGTGCTGATTTTCCAAGTCAGTACCGGCTCTCAATCTCGAGAATATACCGCAATCATTGATCCGGCTGATTACTCGGTCAAGGGCGACAGTACGCCCCGCGTTCGTCAGGAGCCGCCTCCCGCATACGCTTCCCAGCAGATAGACCGTCAAGCTGCGCGCGAACGGATTAACCGTGCGCTGCGTAGTGGAAATGCGTCTGCAGATGTTGCGAATAATACGCGTAAAGAAGGAATCGACAATAAAAAGTCAAAAAATACCCAAACACAGCCTAAACAGACGCAAAATGCAACCTCTTCTGTACAGGGCGAGCCGCGTTATGGCAAACGACATTTAGTCAAACAGGGTGAAACCCTGACTGAAATTGCGACCCGTATCCGTCCTCAAGGTATGACGGTCGAGCAGGCAATACAGGCATTGGTAAAAGCCAACCCTAGTGTGTTCATCAATAAAAATGCCGACCATATGTTGGCTGGCAAAGTATTGAATATCCCGACCCAGTTCGATATGAAACAGGCAGCCGCCAAACAGGCCGCCGAGAAGCCTCTTGTGTCTGATAAACAGCAGCCGCAGACCGCAGCAGCATCTAAAGCATCGTCTGAAAAATCAGAAGCTGCCAAAACTAATGCATCTGCGGAAAATAAGGCAGGTGAAAATAAGGCTGGCGAAGAGGCTAAATCAAACAAAGAAGCCAAGCTTGAACAACAACCAGCACAAGTAACCGCTTCCGCTCCACAGGGTGCAACACAAGAACAAGCTGCTTCATCCGTAGGCACTGAGGAAGTATTGCAACCCGGCATCGCAGAACAAACCGCTGCAAGTGAAACAGCAAAATCTACGCCGGAAGCCCAAGTTGAAGAAGCTTTGGCTGCTCAGCAAAATTCCGCTGCTCAAAGTGAAGCAGTAGAAGAGTCGTCTGAAGATGGCGGATTATGGCGCTGGCTGTTAATCGGCGGCGGTGCGCTGTTGGCATTGTTGCTGTTGCTGAAAGCTTTGGGCAAACGAAAAGCAGCTGCTGTCGCGCCTGTCGTACCTGTTCCTTCTGCAGGATATGACGAAGAAGATGATGACATTAGCTTTGCAGAAACCGTGATAGCCGACGAGGCGAAGCCCGAACAGTTTGTTCAAGCGAAAGCTGTTCCGGCAGAAGAGTCTGATGGATTGTCTATCGAGGATGATTTTGACGACGAGGCTTTCTTTGTACAGCCCAATGCAGCCAAAGAAGCCGCTGAAGATGAGATCAATATCAATATCGATGATATTGACGATAAGCACGTCGGCATCGTATCCAGCGCAGTTACCGTGGATGAGGAAACGGAAAAACGCCGTGATTTGGATTGGGACTCAGTTGAATCGACAGAAAGCGTATATGAGCCCGAACCGGAGAATCCGTATCAACCGGTTTCAATAGTTATAGAGAGCAGACATCAAGACGAAGCAGTAGAAGAGCCTGATAATACAGCTCATATTCGGCAATTTGATGAGGTTCAATCAAACTTTGACACGTCTTCCCATGACGCCAATGAAGAAACCAAAGAGGCGGATGCCCCAGTAGGTGAGGAAGAATATTCTTACACCGAACCCGCCGTTGTGGAAGAAGTTTCTGATTTGGAGTTTGACTACGAAGCTTCCGAAGCTCAACAGCAGGAGCGGACTGTTGGAGCAGAAGATGTCAAAGGCGTTGAAGAAGCAGAAGAAGGATGGGATTTCTTCTCGGAAAAAATCGAAACCCAACCTATCGAGCCTCTGCCTGAGTTCACAACATCTAAGCAAACATCGTCTGAAAAATTAAATGAAGACGAGGCTTTAGAGTTTGCTTCCGTTGATACTGCAGCCGATGAAACCGTAGCCGAAGAGCCTTTTGAAATCAAACAAGATGAAGGCATTATCTTCCAAGAAAGCGATGAAGATTTCGGATTGGCAGATTCTCAAGGTAATGAAGTAGAAGAGACCATCGAATGGGAAAACCTGACAGTTGATGAAGAAGTAAGCAAGTCGGCACTCGACTCAGGCTTTATTTCCGAATCCGTCGGAATGACCGCTCCTTTGGAAGCAAAATACGAATTGGCAAAAATGTATGTCGAAATTGGAGACCCCGGTGCAGCTCGTGAAACTTTGCAAGAGCTGATGGAAGAGGCTACTGGCGATATCTTAGATAAAACCAAAGCCTTGTTGGCAGAGCTAGGCTGATTAATCCGACAACCCTTTTCTTGAAAGAAAAATAAAGATGCCGTGTCTAAAAGCGGCATCTTTTTTATTGCTATACTGTCGGATAAGCAATTTTCGCATGATTTTGTTCGAATATAGAACCCTTACCGATTATGACGTTTCTTTCTTCAAATCAACCCGCTGTTTATCGTTGGGCATTAACCCTATCTTATGATGGCAGCCGATTTTACGGCTGGCAAAAACAAGCTGGCGACTTGCCTACTGTTCAGACGACCTTAGAATATGCACTCAGCCAAATTGCGGGTGAAGCCATCCGAACCATAGTTGCCGGACGGACGGATACAGGCGTACACGCGACTGCGCAAGTCGTCCATTTCGATACCACAGTAGTCCGTCCCGAACAAGCATGGGTACGGGGCGTCAATGCCTATCTTCCCGAAGGTGTGGCTGTATTGTTTGCACAGCAAGTCGCCCCGCATTTTCACGCCCGCTTTGACGCATACGGTAGAAGATATCGCTACCTCTTGGAGTCATCTCCCGTCCGCTCCCCGATATTGCAAGGCAGGGTAGGGTGGACGCATCTCAAGCTCGATCCTGACAAAATGCAGCAGGCGGCCTTATTATTAGAAGGCGAACATGATTTCTCCAGCTTTCGCGCTGCCGAATGCCAAGCAAAATCCCCCATCAAAACCCTATACAGTGCAAAAATCAGCGGTACGCCGCAATTCCTCAAACTGGATTTGCACGGCAATGCCTTTCTGCACCATATGGTGCGTAATATTATGGGCGCATTGGTTTATGTCGGCAGCGGCAGGCTTAGTGTTTCCGGATTTCAAACCTTAATTGGAGAACGCAGCCGCCTCAAAGCCCCGCCGACCTTTATGCCTGACGGATTGTACTTAACCGGCGTGGATTATCCGCCCGAGTTTGGCATCATCCGTCCCGAAATGCCCGAATGGCTGTGAGGTCGTCTGAAATACTGTCAAACCTTATTTTCCCCTTCAATAAAGAAAGGCCTGGCCATTCCCGCGCCAACAGGAATCCAAGCATTGATTTTTAGAAATATTCAAAAATTACCGTACTCAAGCTTTTATATTTCTTTCGAATCAGGAATGAAGATTTGAAATATCCTGTTTTTATTTTCATACATTTTTATTTTCATACACTATAAAAAATTGTTTGAAATCTGTACGCATTCTTTTCAGACGACCCTTTTTCTTTTCGATAAACCAACCCACAGATAAAGCCTGTACTACGGAGCTGGAATAAGAGCCACCTCAGATCAGGAGATATTTATGCCCGGCAAGCCCTATCAGGGTCAAACAGGCATGAATACCTGAACGATGTTTCCAGTTTCCTCGCTTGCCTGAATTAGCCAAAAAACAACAGCCAGTCCTAAAAAACTACCGTTCGGGAAATCTGTGTTGTAAAAATGCAAACAATAGGAAAATCGGTATTACCATATGATTTATAAAGGAAATATTTAGAATCTTATGTTGTTGACAGGGTGGTGTGGCGTAAGGGGGGAAGAAGGGGAAGTGAATAAAGTTTGTTTTTTTAGAAAGGAACAATTATAGTGAGAGTCATGGAATCGCTGATTCCAGCGATAATGTAAAGCCTAAGTGGACTCTGTCCGGGTCTGCTTAAGTTATTTCTTCACGATAGAAAAAGGAATACAGCAATGAAAAAATCTCTGATTGCTCTGACTTTGGCAGCTTTGCCTGTTGCAGCTATGGCTGACGTTACCTTGTACGGTCAAGTTAAAGCCGGTGTTGACATTTCCCGAGTTAAAGAAAAAACTACGGTTAACGGTGTAACTACCAAGGATACAACCAAAACTGCTACTGAAATTGCTGACTACGGTTCACGCATCGGTTTCAAAGGCCATGAGCACCTGAGCAATAACCTGAACGCTATTTGGCAAGTAGAGCAAAATACTTCTGTTGCCGGTACTGACAAAGGTTGGGGAACTCGCGAGTCCTTCATCGGTTTGGAAGGCGGCTTCGGTAAAATCCGTGCAGGTAAACTCAATACTCCTCTGAAAGACAGCAGCGACAGCATCGATCCTTGGGAAGCCAGCGAGGCAAACTCAGATGTTTTGGAATTAGGCAAATTAGAACGTGTAGAAGATCGTAAAGTGTCTGCACGCTACGACTCTCCTGTATTCTCAGGTTTCAGCGCAAGCGTACAATACCAACCACGTGACAATGCTAATCCTGATGACAAGTTTACTCACGATGTGAAAAGCCGTGACTCTTACGGTTTGGGTCTGAACTATGAGAATGCCGGCTTCTTCGGTCGCTATGCTGGTTCTTTTGCTAAACATTCTGTTCTGGACAAAGATTACTTGAATTCGTTCAACAGAAATACTACTTTGGCTGCTGATACTTATAAAGATCACCAAGTACACCGTTTGGTAGCTGGTTACGATGCAAACAATGTATTGGTTTCTGTTGCAGGTCAATACGAAGGTTTCAAAGCTGACAAAGCTAATGCTAAGAAAAACGAACGTACTGAAGTTGCTGTAACTGGTGGCTACCGTATGGGTAACGTAATGCCTCGCGTTTCTTATGCTCACGGCTTCAAAGCTAAAGAAAACGGTGAGAAACAAGCTAACAGCCAATACAACCAAGTAATCGTCGGTGCTGACTACGACTTCTCTAAACGCACTTCTGCCCTGATTTCTGCCGGTTGGTTGAGAGAAGGCAAAGGCGACAACAAATACGAGAAAACTGCTGGTACAGTTGGTCTGCGTCACAAATTCTAATCTGATACGGTTAGTTTAAAAAAGAGCCTGCTTCATGCAGGCTCTTTTTGTATGTTTGGATAAAATGCGAGGTACGTCAGTATGCCGGTTTCAGGTGGGTTCGCATTTATGTCTGGCAAAAAGCTCCGTCCATGCTGCCATTTTTGCTTCTCTCTGCACGGAAATAGCTGTTGAAAATATCCTGTTTTATTTTAATCCGTTAAATCAAAGGTCGTCTGAATTCCTGTGTACGCAGGCTTTTCAGACGACCGTTTTCTTGGATAAAACTTGATCCGTGGGCTTTGCCCGCGAAATATGGCAGGTCAAAACAAGAAGGCTGCAATTTCGTCATTCACGCGCAGGCGGGAATCTAGAAATTTGAAGTTGCGGCATCCTTGAAATCTTCCCAAAATGCCGAGGCTTGGATTCCCGCCTGCGCGGGAATGACGGCGGTAGGGAGATTTCAGGCGACCTTACCTCAAAAATAATCTGCGGGTAAAGCTCATGCTGCGATGGGCCATCCTCATACAAGCGGGGCGAGAATGGCGAGTCTAGATTAACCTTTTGCAAAAACCGTACTACTTACCGCATTCGTAAGCTTCGATTTCACCGACTTTCGGAGCGTATCCGCTATCCGTGTTGTGGCGCAAATTCAGCCAAATGTCCACCAATGCCCATGCGGCGGGGGCGGCGATGACGTTTTGTCCCATGCACAATACCTGTGCATCGTAGTTTTCTACCGAGCCGCGCAATGTGATTAAATCATGCGCCGTTGCTGCCCGTATGCCGTGGACTTTATTTGCGGCAATCGCCGTACCTACTCCTGTACCGCAAATTAAAATAGCGCGGTCGGCTCTCCCTGACGCTACCTCCTGCGCCGCAGCAAATGAAAGCTGCGGATAGGTGCCATCCGGTGAGGATAAATCTGTTAGGCTGTCAACTCGCGGATCGTTTTGCAAATGCGCCTTGAGCGCGTTTTTTAATGTTGTTCCGTTGGCGGGGGCGGCGATAATCAAACGCATGGCTTACTCCTTGATGGTTGGAAGGTAAGGGGTTTCCTTTACGAATTTACCGTAATTTATGATATTGCAACAGGGTTTGTTTTTTGTTGGGGGGTGTCGGGCAGGAATTTTCGGCTTACGGGTGGAGCAGGGCGGGTTGGTAAACCCGACAAGGTATTGGGGCGAAAAGAATTCGTTGGGTCTTGATTTGCCCCTACGGTATTGCAGCCAAACCTGTCTGAAGGTCGTCTGAAATGCTTATTGTCGTCATTCCCCGTACGGACAGAGATAGGCATCCCAAAATAGCTTTCTTGTTTTCATTCGCTCTATTTCGCGGGCAAGGCCCGCGCTACAAACTTTCAGGGCAGACATCGTAGCGTGGACTTTGCCCACGTGTTGTTTCGATAAAAGGTCGTCTGAAAATTGTACTTAGGTTTTTCAGACGACTGTTTGTAGATAAGAATCAATCCGTGGGCAAACAAGCTGCGGTTGCTTGTTTATTTGGGCATCATCCCCGCGTTGTCAGGAGTTCGGAAAGTTGAAGTTGCAGCAGCTTTGAAGCATTCTCAAAATGCAGAAGCCTGGATTCCCGCCTGCGCGGGAATGACGGTGCGGGGAGATTTCAGATGACCTTACCTCAAAAATAATTCGTGGACAAAGCCCACGCTACGTGTCTGTTCTGTGCAATTTGTAGCGTGGGCTTCGCCCACAAAATAGGGTAAATGAAAACAAGAAAGCTATTTTGGGATGCCTATCTCTGTCCGTACAGGGAATGACGGTAGGTGTCATATCAAAAAATAAATGAATCAGCCGTATTTGTTTTATTTGTCTTGGTTCCCACCAATCAAAAAGGTCGTCTGAAAACCGGAAATCCCCATTTTCAGACGACCTTTTCATGTTTCAGCCCCTATCAAGCATCAATATTTTGCGCAATCAGGGCGTTGTTTTCGATGAAGGCGCGGCGCGGTTCGACTTCGTCGCCCATCAGGGTAACGAACACTTCATCGGCGGCGATGGCGTCTTCGATGCGCACTTTCAACAAACGGCGCACGGCGGGGTCCATCGTGGTTTCCCAAAGCTGCTCGGGGTTCATCTCGCCCAATCCTTTGTATCGCTGGATGGACATGCCTTTTTGGGCGTTTTGGAGCAGGATGTTCAGCGCGGTTTCAAAGCTGTCCACATCATATTCGTTCTCGCCTTTATAAAGCTTGGCACCCTCGCCGACCAAGCCTTTGAGCGCGGCGGCGGTTTGGGTGAGGGTTTGGTAGGCTTTGCTGTTGAGGAACTTGGGTTCGATGTAGCTGATCATGACGTTGCCGTGCAGCTTGCGGGTGATTTTGATGAAACGGTTGCCTTCGTGTCCTTCGATGCGTTCGAGGGCGACTTCTTTTTCGTCGAGCAGACCGGAAAGTTCGGCAACGGCTTTATCGGCATTTTCAGACGACGTCAAATCGATGGGCGACGCGTGCAGCATGGCGCGTAGGACGAGTTCGTCCACGAAGCGGCTTTCCTGTTCGATAACGGTTTTCGCCAACAGGAATTGTTTGGCGGTGTCGGCAAGTTCTACGCCTTCGATGGTGCGGCCATCTGAAACGATTTTGGCTTTTTCCAAAGCGAGGCCGAGCAACCATTGGTCTTTTTCAAACTCGTCTTTGAGGTAACGCTCCTGCTTGCCGTATTTGGCTTTGTAGAGCGGCGGCTGGGCGATGTAGATGTAGCCGCGCTCGACCAGTTCGGGCATTTGGCGGTAGAAGAAGGTCAGGAGCAGGGTGCGGATGTGCGCGCCGTCCACGTCGGCATCGGTCATGATGATGATGCGGTGGTAACGCAGTTTTTCGGGGTTGAACTCTTCTTTGCCGATGCCTGCGCCCAGCGCGGTAATCAGGGTGGCGACCTCTTGGCTGGCGAGCATTTTTTCAAAGCGGGCTTTTTCGACGTTCAGGATTTTGCCTTTGAGCGGCAAAATGGCTTGGAATTTACGGTCGCGGCCTTGTTTGGCTGAGCCGCCGGCGGAATCGCCCTCGACCAGATAAAGTTCTGACAATGCAGGGTCTTTTTCTTGGCAGTCGGCGAGTTTGCCGGGCAGCCCCAAGCCGTCCATCACGCCTTTGCGGCGGGTGATTTCGCGGGCTTTGCGGGCGGCTTCGCGCGCGCGGGCGGCATCAACGATTTTGCTGGTGATAATTTTGGCTTCGTTCGGATTTTCTTCAAGGAAGTCGGTCAGGGCTTGGTTGATGACTTCGTTGACGACGGGGCCGATTTCGCTGGAAACCAGTTTGTCCTTGGTTTGCGACGAGAATTTCGGGTCGGGCAATTTGACGGACAACACGCAGGTCAAACCTTCGCGCATATCGTCGCCGGCGGTTTCAACTTTGGCTTTTTTGGCGACTTCGTTGGCTTCGATGTAGCTGTTGATGGTGCGTGTCATCACTTGGCGCAATGCGGTCAGGTGCGTACCGCCGTCGCGTTGCGGGATGTTGTTGGTGAAGCACTGCACGCTTTCCTGATAGCTGTCGTTCCACTGCATCGCACATTCGACGCTCATACCGTCTTTTTCGCCAAACGCATAGAAGATTTTTTCGTGCAACGGCGTTTTTTTGCGGTTCATGTATTGCACGAACCCGGCCACGCCGCCGGAAAGGGCGAAGCTTTCGTGTTTGCCGTCGCGCTCGTCGATCAATTCGATGTCCACGCCGTTGTTCAGGAAGGAAAGTTCGCGGATGCGTTTGGCGAGGATGTCGAAGCTGTATTCGACGTTGCCGAAGGTTTCCGCGCTGGCGAGGAAGCGCACAGTCGTACCTTTTTTGTCGGAATCGCCGACAACTTTCAGCGGCTCTTCGGTTTCGCCGCGCACGAAGCGGACAAAGTGTTCCTTGCCGTCGCGGTAGATGGTCAGCGTTACCCAGTCGGACAGCGCGTTGACGACGGACACACCCACGCCGTGAAGACCGCCGGAGATTTTGTAGCTGTTGTTGTCGAACTTGCCGCCCGCGTGCAACACGGTCATGATGACTTCGGCGGCGGAGCGTCCTTCTTTCGGGTGGATGCCGGTGGGCATACCGCGCCCGTTGTCGGCCACGCTGACGGAATTGTCGGCATGGATGGTTACGGTGATTTTGTTGCAATGTCCGGCAAGCGCTTCGTCAATGGCGTTGTCGAGCACCTCGAACACCATGTGATGCAGGCCGCTGCCGTCCTGCGTGTCGCCGATATACATACCGGGGCGTTTGCGTACCGCTTCCAAGCCTTCCAGCACTTGTATGCTGTCGGCGCCGTATTCTTCGTGTTTTTGGTCAGTCATGGTCTTTATCTATAAGATTTTTTGAAAGAATTTCTGCTGAGGTCGTCTGAACGACAGTTGGGCGCGCCACCCGGACGGTCAAGCTGTCCGACGGACGGAAAATAGACCGTTATTATACCTGATTTTGCTGGAAAATTCAGCGTTTCGGGTGGGTGGAAAGGTCGTCTGAAACCTGTTTGTACTCGGTTTTAGACGACCTTTTTCATATTTTTTCCGTTTTCAACATTCCACAACGCGGACGGAGACGGGGACGGCTTTTTTCTGGAGGGTGATGGCGAGCCCGGCAAGCGAGGTTTCTTTGTAGGTGGACTTCATGTCGCGTCCTGTTTGCAGCATGGTTTGGATGACTTCGTCGAGCGAGACTTTTTTGTCCGTGCCGTCTTCCAGCAGGGCGAGGGTGCCGAGTTTGAGGGCTTTTTCGGCGGCGATGCCGTTGCGTTCGATGCAGGGGATTTGCACCAATCCGCCGACGGGGTCGCAGGTCAGGCCCAAATGGTGTTCCATTGCCATTTCGGCGGCGTTTTCCACTTGTTTGGGCGTGCCGCCGATGACTTCGGCGTATGCGCCTGCCGCCATGGAGCAGGCGACGCCGACTTCGCCTTGGCAGCCGACGTCTGCGCCGGAGATAGAGGCGTTGGTTTTGTAGAGGATGCCGATGGCGCCTGCGGTGAGCAGGAAGTTTTCGACGCGCTCTTGCGTGGCGTGCGGGTTGAACTTGCGGAAGTAGTGCAGGACGGCGGGGATGATGCCGGCAGCGCCGTTGGTCGGGGCGGTAACGACGCGTCCGCCGGCGGCGTTTTCTTCATTGACTGCCATGGCGTAAACCATAGGCCAAAGCTGGGTGTTGACGATTTCGGTTTCGCGCAGGGCTTTGAGTTTGGCGGCAAGCTGCGGGGCGCGGCGGCGGACGTTCAAGCCGCCGGGCAGTTCGCCGTCTGCCGCCAGTCCGCGCTTGATGCAGCCTTCCATAACGTCGGCAACGCCTGCAACGCGGCGGCGGATTTCGGCTTCGCTGCAACCGGCAAGCACGGCTTCGTTTGCCACCACGGCTTCAGAGATGTCGAGTTGGTTCATGCGGCATTGGGCGAGCAGTTCGGCGCAGCTGGTGTAAGGGTAGGGGACTTGGCGCGTTTGTTCGGCTTGTTGGTCAAATTCTTGATTGGTAACGATAAAGCCGCCGCCGACGGAGTAGTAAATTTGTTCTTTGAGTTTGCCGCCGTCTTTGCCGTAGGCGGTGAAATTCAGTCCGTTCGGGTGTTTGGGCAACACTTGGTCGCCGCGTATGTTCAGGTCGCGGTCGGGGTCGAAGCGGATTTCACGTCCGTTTAGGCGGAGGATGTGTTGCGTGCGGATGCGTTCGAGGCGGTCGGGGATATCGGCGAGGGGGATGTCGTGCGGCAGGCTACCTTCCAAGCCGAGCAGGAGGGCGTCGAATGTGCCGTGTCCGCGCCCTGTCAGAGCCAGCGAGCCGTAAATGTCGATGACAATGCGCTCGGTTTGCGCGTCCAGACCTGATTGTTTGAGGTCGTCTGAAAAGGCGGCGGCGGCTTTCATGGGGCCGACGGTGTGGGAGCTGGAAGGACCGATGCCGATTTTGAAAATGTCGAAAATGCTGATCATGATGTTTTCCGTTGTTTTTATTGAATTACTTCTTCCGTTTCGCCCGCGGATGCCCCTCGTCGTAAACCTTTGCCAGATGATCGAAATCCAGCTTGGTGTAAATCTGCGTGGTCGAGAGGTTGCTGTGCCCCAACAGTTCTTGCACGGCGCGGATGTCGCGCGAGGATTGCAAAAGGTGGCTGGCATAGCTGTGGCGCATCATGTGCGGGGAAATGTGTTGCCCGCTGCCATGCTGTACCGCCCATGCCTGAAGGCGTTTTTGGATTTGCCGCTGTCCGAGCCGCGTGCCGTTTTTGCCGGTAAAAAGCGCGGTTTCGCCGTCTGCCGCGACGCGTTCGGACAGATAGGCGCGCAAGGCTTCGACGCTTTTGCCCGACAGCGGGACTTGCCGCTCTTTCCTGCCTTTACCGGTTACGCTTACCCAGCCTTCGTCCAGCAACACATCACCCAAATCCAAGCTGTGTATCTCGCTCAGGCGCAGGCCGCTGCCGTACATCAATTCAAACAAGGCATGGTCGCGCACTGCCAAACTGTCGTCGGCGGGCGTGCTGTCGAGCATATGGTTCAACTCTTCCTGCGGCAGGGCTTTGGGCAGGCGTTCGGGCAGGCGTGGGGCTTTCAGGTTAAAGGTCGGGTCGTTGTCCATCATGCCCGACTGCACGAGCCAGCCGCAATATTGCCGCCACGCCGATAATTTGCGCGCCAGCGTCCGTTCGCTCAAGCCTTGTTGCGACAGACGTTTCAACGCCGCCACGAAATCTCGCCGCGTCAAATCCTGCGCCGTTTCAGACGCCCCCTCCGTCAAAAGCCGCACGAGTTCGGTCAAATCGCGACCGTAGGCAGACAGCGTGTGCGCCGACTTGCCCTGCTGTCCCAGCATTTTCAAATAGCCGTCTAAAGACAGTCCGAAATCGCGTGCCAACATTTTCAGACGACCTCCAACACGGTTTTCAAAGCTTCCGGCAATCGGCAAACCTTTTGACGCGCATAATCGAAACACACCATGCCCGTGCGCGCCCGCGCCAGCACCTTGCCGTCCGCGATGCGCGTCAGACGGAACAACAATGCAAACCCGCCCTTGCCGATATTCTCGACACCCATTTCCGCCGACAATTCATCGCCGTAAAAACCTTGTGCCAAATATTGCACCGCCGCGTCCGCCATAATCAGCCCCGCGCCGCCCGCATCTGTTTCGCTCCAGCCCAAACCTGCCAGCCAGCGCATCCGCACTTCGTGGCACAAACGCAAAACGGCATCGTTCGCCAGATGGCCGCCGTAATTCACATCGCCCACCTGCACGCGCAAGGTCGTCTGAAATAACACCGCATCCACATCCGACACTGCAAACTTACCCATCACACACCTTCCGCCGCCGTTTCAGACGACCCCGAAAACAAACCGTTATTATAAACCATGTCAGACAAATACCGACCGCACCGCTTGCCCGCCGCGGCCGCAAAAAATCTCATTAACATATAAAACCAATGTAGCCCCGTGTAGTCTTTTAATAAGAAAAACATTATAATTTCCCACATCACCATCCCGCTACTTCACCAAGGAGATTTAAATGGCACTCGTATCCATGCGCCAACTGCTCGACCATGCCGCCGAAAACAGCTACGGCCTGCCCGCATTCAACGTCAACAACCTCGAACAAATGCGCGCCATCATGGAAGCCGCAGACCAAGTCAACGCTCCCGTTATCGTTCAAGCATCCGCCGGCGCGCGCAAATATGCAGGCGCGCCGTTTTTACGCCACCTGATTCTGGCGGCAGTCGAAGAATTCCCGCACATCCCCGTCGTCATGCACCAAGACCACGGCGCATCGCCCGACGTGTGCCAACGCTCCATCCAACTGGGTTTCTCCTCCGTCATGATGGACGGCTCGCTGATGGAAGACGGCAAAACCCCGTCCACCTACGAATACAACGTCGACGTCACCCGTACCGTGGTTAACTTCTCCCACGCCTGCGGCGTATCCGTCGAAGGCGAAATCGGCGTATTGGGCAACCTCGAAACCGGCGAAGCAGGCGAAGAAGACGGCGTAGGCGCGGCAGGAAAACTCTCCCACGACCAAATGCTCACCAGCGTCGAAGATGCCGTGCGCTTCGTTAAAGACACCGGCGTGGACGCGCTCGCCATCGCCGTCGGCACCAGCCACGGCGCCTACAAATTCACCCGTCCGCCCACCGGCGACGTATTGCGTATCGACCGCATCAAAGAAATCCACCAAGCCCTACCCAACACCCACATCGTCATGCACGGCTCCAGCTCCGTTCCCCAAGAATGGCTGAAAGTCATCAACGAATACGGCGGCAAAATCGGCGAAACCTACGGCGTACCCGTAGAAGAAATCGTCGAAGGCATCAAACACGGCGTGCGCAAAGTCAACATCGACACCGACCTGCGCCTCGCCTCCACCGGCGCCATCCGCCGCTTCATGGCAGAAAACCCGTCCGAATTCGACCCGCGCAAATACCTGAGCAAAACCGTCGAAGCCATGAAACAAATCTGTCTCGACCGCTACCTCGCATTCGGCTGCGAAGGTCAGGCAGGCAAAATCAAACCCGTTTCCCTTGAGAAAATGGCAACCCGCTACGCCAAAGGCGAGCTGAACCAAATCATCAAATAAACAACGGGCAACAAAACGAGCGGCAATCCAAGCCGCCCGTTTTGTTTTGAAGGGGTATGGGTTAAGTTCAACTCCGTACAACGTTGCCCTGCCCGTCCTGATTTAAATTTAATCCACTACAAAAGGTCGTCTGAAAACGGCTTCAGGTTCAACACAACCTGCGGCGTTTGTTTTCAGACGACCTTTTTTGCCGAAGAAGCAAACTTTTTCTATTCCCTGACTAGCGTGCGATTCGATGACGGGTTGCGATTATTTGTCGTCAAGTCCTAAAGGGTAATCTGCCAAAGCCGTCATTCCCGCGCAGGCAGGAATCTGGAAATGTAAAGTTGCAGCCACCTTTAAATATTTTCGAAATGCCGGGCCCCGGATTCCTGCCTTTGCGGAGCCGGCAACAGGCAAAATAGCCCGTTTTTGTTTTAACTAATGTTTGTTCCCTTCGCCGCAATACTCGTTCTGAACGACGGTTTGAACCTGAAAAACAAAACCCTGCGCATGAAAGGCAGGGTTCGGGGGTTATCGGCAAATCTACACCTTGCTTTTGAGGATTTTGCGGATGGCGGAAAGTTGGCGGCGGCTGACGGGCAGGGGCTTGGGGATATCCAATATCTGCGCGCCCCAGGCAGAATCGCTGTCGTCATCGTCGTCCAGCCGTATCAGGTAGTCTAAGGTGTGGCGGAAGGCGAGGGCGTTGCGGTGGAGGCGGATGATTTTTTCGCCCAACAATTCTTCCCAATAGACCAGGGTTTTGGGTAGTTCGTAGCTTTGTCTGTCGCCGGTAACCAGAAAGACGGTTTTGTGTTCCGCCATCAGATAACGCGCCTGCTGCCACGGGATTTCGATCATGCGGTCGCGGCTGAAGACTTGGAAATGGGTAAAGTCGTCGGCTTTTTCGCGGTATTTTTCGCTAACCCGGTCCAATGCCGCTTGTAGGCGGGTTGAGCGGATGGGTTTGAGCAGATAGTCGGCTGCCGCCAGTTCGAAGGCGCGCAAGGCGTGTTCTTCGTAGGCGGTGGTGAAGATAATTTCGGGCTGGCGTTTGGCGACGCGTTTGATGCGTTCGACCAGCTCGAGTCCGGTAATTTCGGGCAGCCCGATGTCGGCAAATACGATATCGACTTCGTGCATACTCAACCAGTCCAAAGCGGGTTGTGCGTGGTGGAATACGTTGAGAATCACGACGTTGCACTCTTCGAGCAAGATGCGCAGGCGTTCTGCAGCGAGCACTTCGTCTTCAACAATAATGACACTTAACATAATGATTTTCTTTTGTTATTTTTAAGTTTTTGACAGTCGGGTGAAAAGTCGGCACAAATAGCCGTCTTCCCGTTATGCATTTGGTTACGGCGATTATAGTAAATATGAAGTATTAATGTGCAGGTTATGTAAAAAAATAATTACATTCGAATAATATCTCGAGTAATTTGTTGCAATCTCACCAATCTACTCCGTAACTATATCATGTATTGGTATTTTATGCGGCTGCCAGTGTTCTATCGCCCAAGATAAAAGCGCCTGCGGGCGGGAAACTTCGGGTGCGGGCGGAAGGTTGAGGTATTGCAGGACTTGGCGGAGTAATTGTTCTTTATGGTTTTCGTCCAAGGCGGGGGCAAGCGTCTGCTTCGACCATTTCTGCCCGTGTTTGTTGACCAAAAGCGGGAGGTGGGCGTAATGCGGGGTAGCGAAGCCGAGGCTGCGTTGCAGGTAGATTTGGCGCGGGGTGGAAACGAGCAGGTCTTGCCCGCGTACGATGTGTGTAATGCCTTGGTCGGCATCGTCAGCAACGACGGCAAGCTGGTACGCCCAAAATCCGTCGGCGCGCAAGAGGACGAAGTCGCCGATGTCGCGGGCGAGGTTTTGGGCGTAATGTCCGACGATACCGTCGTCAAATCCGATGGTTTCGTCGTTGACGCGGATGCGCCATGCGGGTGGTTTGTCGGTGTGGGGGCGGTCTTCGGGACGGCGGCAGCGTCCGTTGTAAACGAATCCGTCGGCACCTTGGGCGGCGGCCGCCTGCCAGTCTTTGCGGCTGCAATAACAGGGATAGAGCAGGCCTTTTTCTTTCAGACGACCCAAGGCGTCCCTGTACAGGGAATGGCGGCGGCTCTGCCAAACGACTTCGCCGTCCCATTCGAAACCGAAGGCTTCAAGCGTGTGCAGGATATGCGCGGCGGCACCGGGCATTTCGCGCGGCGGGTCGAGGTCTTCCATACGGACCAGCCATTTGCCCCGGTTTGCGCGCGCATCGGCGTAGGATGCAAGCGCGGTCAGCAGCGAGCCGATGTGGAGCAGGCCGGTGGGGCTGGGGGCGAAGCGTCCGATATAGTCGGTTGGTAGGGGGACCGTCATGGTTTTGGGATTGGAGCGGGTTGTTGGAAATCGGTTTGGGCGGGACTTGCCGTGTCCGTTTTAACTGCGTTGCGGCAGGGTGTTCAGACGACCTTTGGGGAAAGGTCGTCTGAAAACGGGCAAACTATACCAAGCAACTGCTTCTGCGGGCAATGTTATAATGCCGTTTCAACACATTACGGACAGATTCCATGCTCATCGATACTTCACGTCCCATTCTTGCCGTCGATACCGGTACGTCTTTTCTCTCACTCGCTTTGCGTGCGGACGGCGAGGTGCGCCTGTATCATGAAAACGTCGGTACGCGCCAGTCAGAACTCATCCTGCCGCAGATTCGCGTGTTGTTCGAACAGGCGGACATAGGCGCGTCGGATTTGGGCGGCATCGTTTATGCGCAAGGACCGGGCGCGTTCACCGGATTGCGTATCGGGGCGGGTGTCGTGCAGGGTTTGGCAACCCCTTTCGACACGCCTGTTGTCGGCGTGCCGAGTTTGGATGCGGCGGCTTATCTGGTTCCCGACTGCCCTTGCGTATTGGCGGCGACCGATGCGCGTATGGGCGAAGTGTTTTATGCGTGGTTTGACACGCAATCCCATATGCGTTTGGGCGATTATCATGTCGGCAAGGCTTCGGAAATCGTTTTGCCGAAAGGACAAACCTTCGGAGCGGGTGTGGGCAACGCCTTTGCCTTGGCTGACAAACCGCCTTTCGACGGCATACCGTCCATGCCGACTGCCGCCGATTTTCTCGAGCTGGCACTGAGCGGGCGTTATCCTGCGGCAGACGCCGCACATGCCGAATTGTTATACGTCCGCGACAAGATCGCCCTGACGGCAAAAGAGCAGGCGGAAAGGAAGGCGAAACCATGAACATCCGTCGGGCAAACTCTGATGACTGTGCCGCCCTGACCGCAATCGATGCGGCGGGCAATCCCTCGCCTTGGTCGGAGCGGCAGTTTCTCGAAGCGGTAGAAAATCCTGCCGATACCGTTTGCGTCTGCGAACGCGGAGGCGAAATCTGCGGTTTTGCCGTCTGGCGCGAAATCTGCGGCGAGTCCGAGTTGCACCTGATTGCCGCCGCCCCGGCGTGCCGCCGACAAGGCATCGCCTCAAAACTTTTGGCATATTGGTTTCAGACGGCCTCAAGCCAAGGCGTATCTCGCCTGTTGTTGGAAGTTCGCGCAGGCAATGCCGCCGCCATCGGCCTCTACCGCAAATACGGTTTTATCGAAACAGGCCTGCGGAAAAATTATTATCCCCTGCCCGAGGGCGGATATGAAGACGCAATTTTGATGGAAAAACCATGTTAAGCAGCCGTTACCTCCATTTGCACGAAGCCTTGGGACTGGGGCCGATGTGGCTCAAGCGCGGGGCAAAAACCATTCCCGCTGCTTTGACCGCTCCCAAAACCGGTATGCCCAAACCCGCGGCAGCGTCGGTTCAGACGACCATCCCCCGTCAGGAACGCACCCTGTCGGCAGGGGCGCATCAGGCGCGTCTGTCGGCAATGGCAGCCGTACACGGCGGAAACCAACAGGACGTACCCGAGCGCGAAATGCCATCCCCGCAAACCGCGGCTGTCGAAGCAGCCCGTCAGTCCGAGGCAAAACCCAAGCAGGAAACGCCTGCGGACAAACAAACCCGCAGCATCCAAAACACGGCAGATTTGCCTGCCGCTCCGCACCATTCAGACGACCTCCCGCGCCTGTCCGCCACAGTCAAAACTGCGCACCTGATGGTGGTCAGCATCTGCCCTTCGACCGAAGACACGCTGCACGGCGAATTGTTCCACGGCGAAACCGGCGTCCTGCTGGACAATATGCTCGCCGCCATCCGACTCAGCCCGCAGCAGGCGCACAAAACCAGTTGGGTGAAAGCCGCTCCCGTGTTCAGCCCACATCCCTCGGAAGCGCAAATCCACGCCGAATTGCCTGCACTGAAGCATGAATTGGAATCGTCCCAAGCCCGTGCGGTATTGTTTTTAGGTCAGGTTTTCGAACAGAAAGAAATGATGGCGGTCATGGACGAATTGTGCGGCGGCATACCGTATTTCACCATCCCGCACCCCGCCCGCCTGCTGCGCCAACCACGCCTGAAGGCATATGCCTGGCAGGTACTGAAGAAAGCGGCGGCTGTGTTGTAGGGTTGATTGGAACAAAGGTCGTCTGAAACTTGGGAATAGGGTTTCAGACGACCTTTTTGCATTTTTTCAGCGGAGACGCTTTGCGGACGATACACGCGCTGAGATGATGGTAAAGATTACATTCCGTCATTCCCGCGCAGGCGGGAATCCACTGGAAGCCCTATGCAACAGGTGTTTGCAAAACAGCAACCGTAGCGTGGGCTTTGCCCACGGGTTGTTTTTTGGAAAGCAAAGGTCGTCTGAAAGCCTGCGTACAGGTTTCAGACGACCTTTCATATTTTCGTGGGCATAGCCCACGCTACAATTTGCCTGTGGATTGGATTTCCGACGCACAAGGTCGTCTGAAAACCGAAACTTACAATCTGCCCTTACGAACGGTAGTCTGCGTTGATGGAGACGTAGTCGTGCGACAGGTCGCAGGTATAGATAGTGGCGGCGGCTTGTCCGCGGTGGAGTTTGATGCGGACGGTGATTTCGTCTTTCGCCATCACTGCCTGTCCTTGTTCTTCGGTGTAGCTTGCGGCGCGGCCGCCGTTTTCGGCAACCAATACGTCGTCCAGATACATTTCGAGGATGTCGGCGTCCAAATCGGCGATGCCGGCGTAGCCGATGGCGGCGAGCAGTCTGCCGAGGTTGGGGTCGGAGGCGAAGAAGGCGGTTTTAACGAGGGGCGAGTGGGCGACGGCGTAGGCGACTTGGCGGGCTTCGTCGCGGGTTTTGGCGTTTTCGACGCGGACGGTGATGAATTTGGTCGCGCCTTCGCCGTCGCGGACGATGGCTTGGGCAAGTTCGAGGGCGAGGCTGCCGAGCAGGTCTTTGAGCTGTTTGTAGCGCGGGTCGGCGATGTTGTCGATTTCGCTTTGGCTGTTTTTGCCGGTAGCGATGATGACGAAGCTGTCGTTGGTGCTGGTGTCGCCGTCAACGGTGATGGTGTTGAAGGTTTCGTCGGCGATTTCTTGGGTCATCAGTTGGAGGATGGGTTGGGAAACTTTGGCATCGGTGGCGATAAAGGAGAGCATGGTCGCCATGTTGGGATGGATCATGCCGGAGCCTTTGGCGATGCCGGTGGCGCGGACGGTGTGTTTTTCGCCGACGCTGCCTTCGCGCGAGGCGGATTTGGGCACGGTGTCGGTGGTCATGATGGCGCGTGCGGCATCTGCCCAGTCGGCGGGCTGCATTTTGGGCAGGGCGGCGACGATTTTGCCGACGGGCAGTGGCTCGAGGATGACGCCTGTGGAGAAGGGAAGGACTTGTGAGGGTTTGCAGCCGGTTTGTTCGGCGGTGGCGGCGCAGGTTTCGATGGCGTCGATTCTGCCTTGCGCGCCTGTACCGGCGTTGGCGTTGCCGGTGTTGATGATGATGGCGCGCACGCCGTCTTCGTCGAAGAGATGTGATTTGGCGATGTGGACGGGGGCGGCGCAGAAGCGGTTGGTGGTAAACACGGCACCGACGGTATTGCCGCCGGAAAGTACCATCAGGGTGAGGTCGGCGCGGTCGGTTTGTTTGATGCCTGCGCGGGCGGTGAAGAGTTGGATGCCGTCGATGTTCAGCAGTTGGTCTGCGGTTTTTTCTGTGAGGTTGACTGCCATTTTGCTGCTCCTTTGTTTGAGGTTGCTATGGGTTTGGGTTTCAGACGACCTTTTTGGTTCATCGGGGTCGTCTGAGAAGTGTTCAGAATCCTAATACGGGGATGATAATCGGGGCGATGGCGGCGGTCAGTACGCCGTTGAGGGTCAGCCCCAGCCCTGCGTATGCTGCCATGCGCCGGCTGCGTTCGAGCGAGGCGGCGATGCCCATGGCGTGTGAGGCGGTGCCGAGCGACATGCCGACTGACGAGGGCATGCCGACGGTGTTTTTAAGCACGGTATAACCGGCTATCTGCCCGACCAGTCCGGCGACGATGACGGTGGCGGCGGTGATGGCGGGGATGCCGCCTATGGTGCGGGTGATTTCGATGGCAATGGGGTTGGTCACGGATTTGGCGGCGAGCGAGAGGACGACTTCGCGTTCCGCTCCCAGCCATTTGGCGAAATACATGCCTGTGATGATGCCGGTCACGCTGCCGGCGAGCTGCGAGACGATGACGGGCAGCCACTGGCTGAAGATTTTTTGACGGTTTTGATAGAGCGGGACGGCAAGTGCGACGACGGCGGGCTTGAGCCAGAAGTCGATAAACTGCGCGGCATCGTGGTACACGGCGTAATCGATGTCGAGGATTTTGAGGTAGGCAATCAGGGTAACGGTGCTGATTAAGACAGGGTTGAGCAGCAGGTAGCCCGTCCGCGCGCGGAGGATGAGTGCCAGCGCGTAAACCGCCAGCGTCAGGAAAAGCAGGACACTGGGCTGCTGCCACAGGGAAAGGATGTCGTCCATCAGATTTTCTCCCGTATCCATTGGTGCACCTTGCCCGTTACCAACAGGACGCACACGGTACTGGCGGCGGCGGAGACGAGTATGGACAGCCAACTGTCGGCAATCAAATCCAAATAGCTGATGACCGCGACGCAAGGCGGCACAAGGAAAAGCGTCAGGTTTGCCATCAGCGCGTCGGTAAGCTGCTGCAACCACTCGGCTTTCACCCACCCTGCCTGAAGCATGGCAAACAAAATGCCCATGCCGATGATGCTGCCGGGCAATTTGATGCCCGTAAGGTAGGCGGCGGTTTCGCCGAGCGCGAGGCAGCCGAGCAGGACGAGCAAGGCGCGGATGGTGTGCATGGGTTGGGTTTCCTCTATGGTTTGCCGCTTTGCAGACGGGCGGTTTATGAATCTTTGTTAATAATTGAATCATAACGCCCTTGAGGTCGTCTGAAAACCCGTTTGCCGGTTTGATTTTGCCCAGGCCGCGTTTTCAGACGACCTCGTGCATGACGCAGGCGGCTCAGTCCATTAAAATCCCCGTTTCAGACGACCTTTAAAGAAAGAACACTATGTATCACGCATTCGGCGGCGCAGCAGGCGTACGCAACCTGACCGACCGCTTTTACGACTTGATGGAACTCGAGCCGCAATACCGCGCCCTGCGCCAGATGCACGGCGAAGACATGACGCTGATCCGCGAAAAACTCTACGAATTTTTCAGCGGCTGGCTCGGCGGCCCGCCCTTGTTCGAGCAGAAATACGGCCATCCCATGCTGCGGGCGCGCCATATGCCCTTTGCCGTGAATATGCAGGTGCGCGACGAATGGATCGCCTGCTTCGCCCAAGCCATGAACGAACTGGAAATCAGCAAAGACCTCGCCGAGCCCGTCCTTATCCGAATTTTTGCGATGGCGGACTGGATGCGCAACCAAAACGAAGAAGGCGTAGAACCGCCCATGCCGCCGATGGCAGTCGATCCCACAATCCGAATTCCCGAGCTGAAAAACGTCTTAAAGCAATACGGCGTGGACGGTTATTTCCCAACCTTCCCGGCTTGAGGTCGTCTGAAAAAAGCGAATCCCTTCCCGTTTTTCCTGTTTGATAAAAGGGCTGCTGTTGTAAAGTGGCAGCCGTTGCACTCAATCAATGGCGGAGAATCCCAATAACGATATTTCTGCCGGTAATAGTCAGGCAAAGTGGCAAAATAGTGTTTTAAATGCAGTCAGGATAGAATTACGACATTTTCAGACGACCTCGACCGTCGTCTGAAAATGTCGTGATCCTTTATTAAACATACAGCAGGGAAGTTTGAAATGAATACAAATACATGGTTGAAAAAAATAATGGTTGCTTTGCTGGCTTTGGGTATAGGGCAAGCAGCTTGGGCGGATGATGTGCCGGATTTTAAGGAAATGCTTCAAGCAGCGGAGCAAGGAAATGCCGATGCCCAATTTAATTTGGGTGTGAGGTACGACAATGGGCTAGGAGTTCGTCAGGACTATACACAGGCAGTGCAGTGGTATCGCAAGGCGGCAGAACAAGGAGATGCAGAAGCCCAATTTAATTTGGGTTCGATGTACGACAATGGGCAAGGAGTCCGTCAAGACGATGCACAGGCAGTGCAGTGGTATCGCAAGGCGGCAGAACAAGGGTATGCTAAAGCCCAATTTAATTTGGGTTTGATGTATGACAATGGGCGAGGAGTTCGTCAAGACGATGCACAGGCAGTGCAGTGGTATCGCAAGGCTGCAGAACAAGGGCATGCAAAAGCCCAATATAATTTGGGTGTGAGGTACTACAATGGGCAAGGAGTTCCTCAGGACTATACACAGGCGGTGCAGTGGTTTGGCAAGGCTGCAGAACAAGGATATGCAAAAGCCCAATATAATTTGGGTGTGATGTACGACAATGGGCTAGGAGTTCGTCAGGACTATACACAGGCGGTGCAGTGGTATCGCAAAGCGGCAGAGCAAGGGTATGCCGATGCCCAATCTAATTTGGGTGTGATGTATGAGGAAGGACGAGGAGTCCGTCAAGACTATGCACAGGCAGTGCAGTGGTATCGCAAGGCAGCAGAACAAGGGCTTGCAGAAGCTCAATATAATTTGGGTGTGATATATGCCAAAGGAGAAGGTGTTCGTCAGAACTATAAGATTGCCAAAGAGTGGTTTGGTAAGGCTTGTGATAATGGAATACAGCTAGGTTGCGATGCTTACCGAGAATTGAATCAGGCAGGATATTGAATCTTTATTCCAAGGTCGTCTGAAATACATATACAAACCCAAAAACCTTCTGAATAAAAAAAGGATTTTGAGATGAACACCTTACTGAAAAAAATGATGGTTGCTTTGCTGGCTTTGGGCATAGGGCAAGCAGTTTGGGCTGATGATGTGCCGAATTTTAAGGAAACCTTGCGGGCGGCAGAACAAGGTGTTGTTGCTGCCCAATACAATCTTGGTCAGATGTATCGTAACGGACAAGGTGTCCATCAAGACTATGCTGAAGCGGTCAAATGGTATCGCAAGGCGGCAGAACAAGGGGATGCAAAAGCCCAATCTAATTTGGGTGTGATGTATGCCAACGGGCTAGGAGTTCGTCAGGACTATACACAGGCAGTGCAGTGGTATCGCAAGGCGGCAGAACAAGGAGATGCAGAAGCCCAATTTAATTTGGGTTCGATGTACGACAATGGGCAAGGAGTCCGTCAAGACGATGCACAGGCAGTGCAGTGGTATCGCAAGGCGGCAGAACAAGGGTATGCTAAAGCCCAATTTAATTTGGGTTTGATGTATGACAATGGGCGAGGAGTTCGTCAAGACGATGCACAGGCAGTGCAGTGGTATCGCAAGGCTGCAGAACAAGGGCATGCAAAAGCCCAATATAATTTGGGTGTGAGGTACTACAATGGGCAAGGAGTTCGTCAGGACTATACACAGGCGGTGCAGTGGTATCGCAAGGCGGCAGAACAAGGATTGGCCGATGCCCAATATAATTTGGGTGTGGCGTATGTAAAAGGTAAAGGAGTTCGTCAAGATGATACACAGGCAGTACATTGGTATCGTAAGGCGGCGGAACAAGGGTATGCTGAAGCTCAAAATAATTTAGGTATGAAGTATGCTAATGGGCAAGGTGTTCACCAAGATTACGCACAGGCATTTAAATGGTATCGCAAAGCGGCAGCTCAGGGAAATATCATTGCACAATACAATTTAGGTGTAATGTATCTAAAAGGGCAAGGTGTACGTCAAAGTAAAATAGTTGCTAAAGAATGGTTTAAGAGGGCTTGTGCTAATGGAGACAAGCAAAGTTGTGATGTTTACCAAAAATTGAATTAGGCAGGATATTGAATTTTTCTAAAGGCCGTCTGAAAAAACTTAGGACAAAACCAAAATGACTTTCCAAAACAAAAAAATCCTCGTCGCCGGACTCGGCGGCACGGGCATTTCCATGATTGCCTATCTGCGCAAAAACGGCGCTGAGGTTGCCGCTTATGATGCGGAGCTGAAAGCCGAGCGGGTGGCGCAAATCGGTAAGATGTTTGACGGGCTGGTGTTTTACACGGGTCGTCTGAAAGATGCGTTGGACAACGGTTTCGATATTCTGGCGCTCAGCCCCGGCATCAGCGAGCGGCAGCCTGATATCGAGGCGTTCAAGCAAAACGGCGGGCGCGTGTTGGGCGACATCGAATTGCTGGCGGACATTGTAAACCGCCGCGGCGACAAGGTAATCGCGATTACCGGCAGCAACGGCAAAACGACGGTAACGAGCCTGGTCGGCTATCTCTGCATCAAGTGCGGGCTGGATACCGTTATCGCGGGCAATATCGGCACGCCGGTTTTGGAAGCGGAATTGCAGCGTGAAGGCAAAAAGGCGGACGTGTGGGTGTTGGAGCTTTCCAGCTTCCAACTGGAAAACACCG
>ERZ773214.219-NODE-219-length-40024-cov-5.256499_pt1 | contig 40024 bp, 38 predicted proteins | sample MGYA00511238_ERZ773214 | MGnify/ENA primary metagenome ERZ773214 (study PRJEB29015, sample SAMEA2738157) | human oral metagenome | biome: human oral; feature: human-associated habitat; material: saliva | place: China | collected 2259 ... | reverse complement strand
AAACGCCGAAAGTACTTAGGGGGAGGCCCCTTGGGAGGATAGGAAGCCGCTGATTGAGGGAAGAGGGCGTACGCTATTGCGTACGCCCTCTTTGTAGGTTTGGGAGATCTTATTCATGTTAAGCATATTTCTAAGGAAGTTGCTTGTAAACAGGACCTAGCTTTGTTGGAGAAAATCAATATGGCGGAGGCTGATGAGTATCCCATGAAACCCTCGGCCGGTCAGAAACTGCGAGTCGCTATTGCCAGCGCTATGGCGATGGAGTCGGACTTTCTGTTTATGGATGAACCGACAAGTGCACTCGATCCCAAGTTGGGAGAGGAAGTCTTATGCGTCATTGCCGACTTGACGGCAGAAGGCCAGTCAAGGTGGGAGACAGAATTTTGTTTTTAGATAAGGGCGTAATCACTTTTGACGGTAAGGGTGAGGCCTTCTTTACTCAAGATACGCCGAGAATTCGGCAGTTTTTGCAAGCTATGAATATGGGAGATGATTTATAATGAAGATGGATACATTAGTTGTTAAAGGTATTGAAGCCAAGGAAAATCCGCACAAGGCCGTAATACCACCCATCTATTTGGCATCCACGTATGTACAGGATGAATTGGGAGAATTTCAACAATACGCTTATGCACGCGGCGGTAATCCGACGCGATGCGCCTTTGAAGACCTCTTTGCCAAGGTAGAAGGTGTAAAGCATGCTTTTGCTTTTGCCTCCGGTATGGCAGCCGATGCAGCCGTCTTTAACCTTCTTAAGACGGGTGATAAGGTCATTTTGAATAATAATGTTTATGGAGGTACATTCCGTTATGTAGACGGAATATTCAAGAATCAGGGTATTGAATACGAAATGGTCAATGACCTGAACAGCTTGAAGGCGGAAGACTTGGTCGGCAATGTAGCGGCTATCTTTGTCGAAACACCGTCTAACCCCTTATTGCGTGTAACGGATTTGAAGCACGTGGCGGATATTGCCCATCAAAAGGGTGTCATGGTCATTGTCGATAACACTTTTATGACCCCGTATTTGCAGAACTGTTTTGACTTTGGTGCCGACGTAGTTCTTTATTCGGCAACGAAGTATATCGGCGGTCATGCTGATGTATTGGCCGGCTTGGTGGCAACGAATGACGACGTTCTAGCTAAACGCTTCAAGTTCTTACAGAAGACCTTGGGTGGTATCTTGAGCCCCTTTGATTCGTATTCCTTAATCAGAGGGATTAAGACTTTAAGCGTGCGCATGGACCGTCAGCTTGAAAATACGCAGAAAATTATTAAATTTTTACAAGGCCATGAAGGAGTCGCCAAGGTTCATTACGCAGGCTCTCAATCGGAGCAGGAAAAGGCATTACAGGAAAAACAGGCACGGGGAATCGGCGCCGTTATTTCTATCGAATTGGCTGAAGGATATAATCCGACAACCTTTGTTAAGTCCTTGGAATTATTTGACTTGGCAGTCAGCCTTGGCGGCGTAGAAAGCCTTGTTTGCCAGCCTGCTTTGATGACTCATGAATCGTATCCCGTCGAACTTCAGGAAGCCATCGGTATTACGAAAGGCCTGCTTCGTTTAGCCATCGGCATTGAAAACGGCGATGATTTGCTTAATGATTTAGAACAGGCTTTAGACAAAGCAAAGAAATAAAGCGACAGTAGAAAACGGAGATGATGGTGAGGCCTTCATCTCCGTTTTTATTTATGTGGAAAATATCGTATAATATCAGATATGCAATATATATTAATAAAAAGAGGTAGCTTTTATGATTGTTAAGGAAGTACAAGAAAGTGATGTCTTAAAATTTTCTCCCTGCTCGGAGATTTCATATGTTGATTACTATACGAAAAGGGGTAAGGAAGAAAAGACGGCTCCCATTTCTCAGGAAGTCATGGTGCCCGTTATTATTGACGGTAGTGAACGGGGAATGCTCATTTCCTCGCCTCAGGATATATACCACCTGGCTATCGGCTATGTTCTGGCTGAAAATCTGGTGCCTACATATGCCGATATTGAGTCTTTGGTTGTAGAAGACGGAAAGGTTCTCGTTAAGACGACGGCGGAAGCTCATGAAATGCCGGCGCCTCCGGCAGATAGATTGGGTTCTGTAAATGCCGATGAAATTTGCGGTTACGGCGGCTTACTTGATTCGTTATCGGCAGCTCATCACGCTTCTCACGGCGTTCATGAAGGTGCATTAGTACGTAACGGTGAAGTTTTGGCCTATGCTGAAGATATTGGCCGTCATAATGTTTTAGACCGTTTGAGAGGGATTGTGGAAGACAAAAAAATCGATGTCTCCGATGTGATGCTTATTTTCAGCGGTCGCGTACCTCAGTCCGTTATTTCAAAGGTACACGGTATGGGCGTGCATTTAATTGCATCCAGGGCCTTGCCGTCGGCCTTGGGTTTAAAATTGGCGAATGAATACGGGATTACGGTTGTATGCGGCCTGCGTCCCGACTCTTTCCGCCTATATACACATCCTGAAAGAGTGTCTTTCTAGGGAAATATATCTTAGTATAAATAAGAAAAGGGAGTGACCTACAGGTCACTCCCTTTTAGCATTTGTCCGTTATTTTTTCAGCAATACGGTTCTTACACTCATTCCTTCTAGCGCAGGAGGGGCACCTTTGGGAATAAAGGCGAGAGCGTCGGCACGAGCCGGCCCGAATAAAGAGCCTGCCGTGGCTCGTTCCAGGGGCGTAAAGAAGGGGATACCGTTTTCATATGAAACCGTTCCTTGGACGAAGCGATCGACCGGGTTGTTTTTATGCAATCCTTCTTTCATACGGCAATCAAGTTCCGGTAAAGCTGTCTGTTCCTCGCCGCGGAGACGACGCAGTACGGGCAGCACAATGAGATGAAAGGCGTTAAACGCTGCCGACGGGTTGCCGGATAAGCCGAGAATAGGGACGGTTTTACCTTTTCTTTCAATGACTCCGCCAAAGGACGCGGAACCGGGACGCATGGTTACGCGGTCGTATAACTTACGGGCGCCGATGCGTTCGTAAATTTGCGGCATGGAATCGAAGAGACCGACGGAAACGCCGCCTGTACTGATAATTATATCGACTTCCATAGAGGCTGAGAAGATACGGGTAATTTCCGTATCCAGTTCGGACGCCTTGTCCGTTACGTGCATGTAGCCGATTTGTCCGAAACCGTATTCACGCAAAAGACCGGCAAACAGGTAGGCATTGGAATTATAAATCTGTGCTCCGTTGCGGGACTCTCCCGGCATGACCAATTCTTGGCCCGACGTAATAAAGAGAACTCGCAGGTCCTTGTAGACCGTTAAATCCGTATGGCCGATACCGACAGCTGCCGACATGGCACCGGCAGTCAGGACAGACCCGGCTTTTAGTATTAAGTCACCTGTCGTACATTCTTCACCGATAGGAATGACATTGTCACCCTTTTGCACGGGCAGGTTAAGGTGAATACTCTTTCCGTCAGCTGTAGCGGACACCTGTTCCTGCATGACGATGGTGTCCGTTCCGTCAGGCAGGGCTCCGCCCGTCATAAGACGAATGGCAGCCCCTTCTTTTACCGTGCCGTCATAGACCTCTCCGGCACCGAGGGTCGCTAAGACCTCATAGTCTGTGCGATCTTTTTCGAAGTGAACGGCATAGCCGTCAAAAGGCGATTTACGAAAAGGGGGATACGGTTCGGCGGCATGTATATCTTCGGCGAGGATTCGCCCCAACGCAAGATCGGGACGGATTGTTTCCGTCCCGACTGTTGTCGTAGTCAGTACATCCGCCCATATACGATTTACTTCTTTTACTGATATGGGAGTCATAAGCTGAACCTTTCTGTTATGCTTTCGATGCTGCAGCTTGCTTAGCCGCTAAGGCTGCCTTGGCCTTGGCCGCCGCTTCTGCCGGGTCGAAAAGTGTGAATACTTCCGTAGGACATGCTTCGATGCAGGCGGGAATGCCTGATTCCGTACCGTGGCACAGATCACATTTAAAAGCCAATTGGCGGAAAGGACGGCCCTTTGTATCGCCATGGTAAATGCGTGCCATCGTAATACCGTCGAAGGGGCAGGCCTTGGCACATTTGCCGCAACCTTTACAAATATCCTGATCGAGGATAACACTGTCTTCACCCATGGAAATGGCGTTAAAGGGACAAGCTTCCATGCATTTGGGCTTAGGGCATTGACGGCACTGTACGGGCTTTGTCATGTCCTTGGTAATTTGAATTTGGACACGCGGCGTAAAGTCGTAGCTGTCCGGGTCCATGTTGAATACATTCCTTCCCGTGTGATTGACAACGCAGGCAATCATACAGGTGCGGCAGCCGATGCACAGCATAGGGTCCGATTTGATGAATTTATTCATTCGATGCCGCCTCCGTTTCTTCGAGAACGCCCGTTAAGCGGCGAATTTCTTTGTATCGTTCAATAACTTCCTGTTCGGCTGCTTTTTGGTCGTCGATTTTTTCAACGCGGCAGGCACAGTATTTGAATTCCGGTGTATTACTCTTCGGATCGAGTTTGGCGTTAGTCAATTCGTTGCACGCGCCGACCCACCACTGATAGGTCATGTACGTAGCACCCTTGGATACACGTTCTGTCGGCAAAGCTCTTGTAATCGTTTGGCCACGAGGCGAGAAGACACGCACCAGTTCACCGTCTTTAATGCCTAAAGCTTCGCAATCGTCGGGGTTCATTTGAATGAAGCCCGGTTCGTCGGCGAGGGATCGCAAGAGACGGCAGTTACCGGTCATGGTACGGACAGAGTAGTGACCGACCTCGCGGACTGTAGACAAGGATAAGGGGAATTCTTCCGTTTCTTTTTCCTTTACAGGTGTGAAGGGGAAGAAGTAGAAATGTCCCTTTCCTTCCGGTTTGTTAAAGGTAGCCCCTTCGTGAAGGAATTTCGTGCCCTTATCTTCCGGGTCGCGAGTGTAGCAGGGCCACTGAATGCCGTAGTTGGCTTCCATTTTTTCATACGTAGCCCCGTAGTATTTCGGTGAAAGGGAAATCATTTCATCCCAAATTTTTTCCGTGTTGTTGTAGTGCATGGGGTATCCCATGGCTGTGGCTACGAGGCAGAGAATTTCCCAGTCCGTCTTGACGTTCGGATCCGGATCTACAAGCTTATGAACGCGCTGGAAGCGGCGATCACAGGCCGAGTATACGGCTTCGTGTTCGCCCCAGGCCGTAGCCGGGAAGATAACGTCGGCGTATTCACTGGTTTTGTTGAAGAAAATATCTTGAATGACGACGAAATCGATTTTCGAGAGCGTTTCACGAATTTCCGGTAAATCCGGGTCGGATTGAGCCGGATCTTCGCCGATGATATAGTAAGCATGAATTTGTTTTTTCGGATCCGATTCCCGTAATACTTTGTCGGGAACGTGTGTCAGCGGCGTGCCGTTAACAGGCGATAAGGGAACGCCCCAGGCTTTTTCAAACTTGGCACGAACTTCCGGATCAGTAACCTTTTGATAGCCCGGGTATACGTTCGGTAGAACGCCCATATCGCAAGTTCCCTGTACGTTATTTTGTCCGCGTACGGGACCTACGCCTGTTGCATAGTGACCGAAATTACCGGTCATTAAAGCTAAGTTGGAGCAGGCAATAACGCATTCAACGCCTTGGGAGAACTGTGTAACGCCCATGCCCCAAAGTGTCATAGTATGCTTGGAAGAAGCGAAGAGGCGTGCGGCCTTACGAATTTCTTCCGCATCGAGATGGGTCTGCTCGGCAATGGCTTCCGGTGCGTACTTGGGATCGGCAATTTCCCGGGCGTACTCATCGAAGCCTACTGTATGAGCGTCAATAAATTCATGGTCAACCAAGTCTTCCGTGACAATGACATGAGCCATAGCACAAAGGAAGAGCATGTTCGTGCCGCCCTTAATGGGCAGGAAAATATCGGCAATACGACCTGTTTCCGTCTTGCGGGGGTCAACGCAAATAATCTTGGCTCCCTTTTTCTTAGCCCGTACAATACGACGCGCTACAAGGGGATGAGAGGTAGCTGCATTGTAGCCCATGTTGAAGATGACTTCCGCATCTTCGATTTCCGGCACGCTGTACGACATAGCGCCTTCACCTAATGTTTCGCCGAGACCGGCGACAGAAGGAGCGTGTCAGATACGGGCGCAGTGGTCGACGTTATTGGTACCGATAACTGCGCGCATGAATTTTTGAGTTAAGTAGCCTACTTCATTTCCGGGGCCGCGAGCTGAGCCGGCACCCATAACCGTGTCGGGACCGTATTCTTTGATGATAGCCTTTAAGCGATCGGCAGTATACTGAATGGCTTCTTCCCAAGTAGCCGGTTCCAAGGGAGCTCCCTTACCGCCGCGACGGATTAAGGGAGTGCGAATACGTTTGGTTAAAATTTTGGGATCATTCAGATAATCCCAGCCGTACAGGCCTTTCAAGCACAAACGTCCGTCATTGTTTACGCCGTGCGGCGATCCCTTTGCTTCAATGACGCGATTATTTTCTCTGTCTACAGTACAGTCAATAAGACAGCCCGTACCGCAGTAGGGACAGACAGTAGTAATCGTTTCGTAAGACATGTGGTGATTCACCTCTTTTAATAAGCGTATAGATGAACAATTACATAACTATACGCCAAAAGAAAAATTTTCATGAGTTTTACTCATGGATATCTTGATACATGTCTATTCTATACCTAATTTTCTCAATATGCAACACGTAAAAACGAAAATTTTTACGGCTTATAAATGGAGAGATAGTTAAAACATCAGATAAAATAAGAATTTTACAGATTGGCCAATAGTTTTATGTATTTCGCCAAGGCAGAAATATTGTCAGCGTGTAAAGTATTAAAATGCACTGAATTTGTATCCTTTCGTCGTGTCACCAAGGCGACTGTTTCATTGTCCCCTTCTGCGGCACCGGCTTCAGGCGGTAAAACCAAGAGTTTCGGAAAAAGGCCGTGACGGCGACTTTCAATGAGGACCAAATCTACGGACATAGAAAAGGCGGCGTCCTCTATGGCCCGGCTTTTTTCCGGTCCGTCCGGGATAAGAGCCGTATAAACGGCTCCGGCGCGGGTCGCCAGATCCGTATCGCTGTTTCGCTTAGGCCCTGTAGACATATGATGAGTGCTTTTAACATAGCCGACCCTATACCCTTGGGCAGACAACTCTTTGATGACTTGTGTAATCAAGTGTGTTTTTCCCGTACCCGAAGTTTCTGCAGTGATGGAAACGACAGGAACGGGGCGATTTTGATTAATTGCACAAGCCAGGGCTTCTTTATAGGCTATGGGTGTGTTCATATTCAAGTATTGGCGTGCATAAGGCGTTTCGTCGATGAAAACCGCCTTTTTATTATAAATTTTTCGAACTCTGTAGTCGTCGGCGGCCAAGGCTGCACGGATTTTTTCATAAACCCGTCCCTTGTAGAGTGCCGCCAAGGGATTTTCTCGCCCGTCGACAACGGGTATAACAGCGTCATACTCGGAGGCATCGGCAGCCAGCAAAGCAGGCAATCGTGAAAAGTCGAAAAAGGGAAGGTCCACGGCCAGGATGAGCCAACGGTCGGAAGGATATAATCTCATGGCCGCCTCCATACCGCCTAAAGGGCCGCAGTCTGAATAAAGGTCGGATACAATAGCAAGGTGACGCTCCGTGTCAAGTCCCCGGTTTCGGATGTATTCTGTTGTATGACCGTCTTGTATCGAGCTTTGACGGATAAAGTCCGGAATTTCTTGCGGTTCTATTATCCTGTTTGCGGAAATAATCGTGCGTTCAAAGGGATAAACGTAAGAATTTGTCAGCATATGAGTCAACGTTGTCGAGTCTTGCCAGGGCAATTGAGACTTATCTTTTTTCATGCGACTGCTTTTGCCGCCGGCTAAGATTAAAAGTGATAAAGCAGGCATTTTATCATGTCTTTTCAAGGTAAATCACCTCGTTTCAAATCTTCCTTTTAAAGAATCCTATCATATTTTCGCGGTGTTGCAAAAAAAAATTATAAAAAAACTTATATTGACGAAAATTTATAAAGATGTATACTATAACCTGAACTCATATTATATTTGCTTATTTTTTATAGGTTGGTGCAAGGAGGTATCATTATTATGTTTTCTCCCCAGGAAATCTCGGAAAAGTTTATTGACATCGGTAAGGGTAAGGCGGATCTTTGTTTACACAAGGCGCTTTTATTAGCTTTGCTGGCAGGGATGTACATCGCTTTGGCGGCTGTAGGCGCCAATACGGGCAGCAGTATGATTGAAAACCCGTCATTGGCCAAAATTGTGAGCTCTATGATTTTCCCCGCCGGCCTTGCCATGGTAGTTCTTGCCGGGTCGGAATTATTTACCGGTGATTGTCTCATGATTATCAGTGCCGGTGAGGGGGCTATTTCGTGGAAGAAAATGCTTCGGTGCTGGGTTTTAGTGTATATCGGTAACTTTGTGGGTTCCATTTTAGTAGCTTTTTTGATGACAGAAGCCCATCAATACTCGTTGTTCGGCAACGGAGTAGCCTTGGTTACCATGAAAACAGCCGTCGCTAAAGTGTCTTTAGCTCCTTTAAGCGCTCTGATTCTCGGCGTATTCTGTAACTTCCTGGTCTGTGTCGCCGTTTGGATTGCAGCCGGCGGCAGCTCCGTAACGGAAAAGCTTGCATCCGTATACCTTCCTATCTTCCTGTTTGTCGTGTGCGGTTTTGAGCATAGCGTTGCCAATATGTACTATATTCCGGCAGGGATTTTTGCCGCAGGAGATCCTGTTTATGCGGCGGCGGCGGCAGCGAAAGGCATTGATACATCCATCCTTACATGGGGGAATTTCTTTATTAACAACCTGATCCCCGTCACGATTGGAAATATTATCGGCGGATGCATTCTCGTGGGGGCGGTGTACAAGAAGTGCTACCCCAAGAAAAAGGCGTAGAATAGCCATTTGTGAAGAAAAGTACTTATGTTTGGATACTGGCTATTTATAACAAAATAGGTTACAATAATCATGTAATACCGGCTCCGGCATTCACGTCGAGAGCCGGTTGTTTACACTATGGGGAAAATTTTAGAGAGGCGATATAAGCTATGAAACGGATAAAAACGGAAGATGCCGTAGGGCAGGTTCTCTGTCACGATATTACACAGATTATTCGCGGTGTCTCCAAGGGCCCTGTTTTTCGTAAGGGTCATGTAGTACAAAAAGAAGATATACCCGTCCTCTTATCAGTCGGAAAGGATACGCTCTTTGTTTGGGAAAATGACGAGCAAATGATGCACGAAGACGAAGGTGCCGCTGTACTGAGGGACCTCACTATGGGGGAAGGGATGCATGCTACGGAGCCGAAGGAAGGCAAGATCGACTTGATTGCCGATTGCGACGGCATGCTGGAAATAGATACGAGGCGACTAAATATTATCAACGGTCTCGGTGAAATGATGGTTGCGACCAGACACGGCGGTTTTACTGTACATACAGGTGATAAATTGGCCGGTATGCGAGTGATTCCGCTGGTCATTGAGAAAGCAAAGATGGAAGCGGCAAAAAAAGCGGTGGCGGGAGACCCGTTAATGAATATCCGCCCGTTTAAGGTTAAAAGGGTAGGTCTTGTTACGACGGGGAATGAAGTTTTTTACGGACGAATTGAAGATACTTTTTCGCCTGTCATTTATGACAAGGTAAAAGAATTCGGGGCTCATGTGGAAATGCATACCGTCCTTCCCGACAATCCCGATGGCATTACAGCCGCTATTAAGGACATGTTGACAGAGGGGATGGAAGCCGTTTTATGTACAGGCGGCATGAGCGTCGATCCTGATGACAGAACTCCTTTAGCCATTAAAAACACGGGAAATCGCATAGTTTCCTACGGAGCACCGGTTTTGCCGGGAGCCATGTTTCTTTTGTCGTATACAACAGATGGCCGTCCTGCCGTCGGCTTGCCCGGGTGCGTTATGTATGCAAAACGGACGATTTTCGATTTGGCCTTGCCCTATTTGATGTCCGGCACGGAATTGGATGCGGCGACGTTGGCACGTATGGGTGAGGGCGGGTTGTGTCTGGACTGTCCCGTCTGTACCTTCCCCAATTGCGGGTTCGGTAAGTAGGTGTGATGCATGGCAAACTTTACACATATTGATGAAAAAGGAAATGCTCTCATGGTCGATGTGGGACATAAACAGGTTACATCACGGATGGCTTTGGCGACCGGTCGGATTTTCATGAACGACGAGTGTTACCAAGCCGTCAAAAACGGTCAAGTTACCAAGGGGGATGTCCTGGGGACGGCTAGGATTGCGGGGATTATGGCGGCGAAGAAGACAAGTTCCTTGATACCTCTTTGCCACAATTTATTGATTACCAAGTGTACGATAGATTTTGTACTTCATGATGAGGAACGTGCCGTTGAAGCACAATGTCGGGTTTATTGTGAAGGTAAGACAGGTGTTGAAATGGAAGCGCTTACGGGAACATCCGTGGCACTGCTTACTGTATACGACATGTGCAAAGCCGTCGATAAGCGGATGGTCATTTCCAAGGTGCATTTAGAAGAAAAGACGGGCGGTAAGAGCGGGCCCTTCTTGTTTAACGAAGGCGGTGAAACCCGTGAAAGATAAGTCGGGGAGAAATATAAATTATTTGCGCATTTCCGTAACGGATAAGTGCAATCTTCGTTGCCGCTATTGTATGCCGGACCCCGTGCCCGATGTGGAACATGAAGAAATCTTGCGATATGAGGAAATTTTACGTATTTGTGAAGCGGCTGTTCGCGTAGGCATTCGAAATTTTAAGATTACGGGCGGCGAACCTCTGGTGCGTAAGGGTTGTGTCGACTTTATGCGATGTTTAAAAGAAACGGACGGGGTAGAGACCGTTACGCTTACGACGAACGGCATGTTCGTAAAAGAGCATATAGACGAGTTTAAGCACATGGGGTTGGACGGTATTAATATCAGTCTCGATACATTGGATCGGGAACAGTTCTTTCGCCTAACAGGAACGGACGGAGCGGATGCGGTTGTAGAAGCCGTATCTGCTTGTGCGTCTGCCGGTCTTAAGACTAAGGTTAACTCGGTTCTTCTTAGTGAAACGAAAAGCCAGATCTTACGCCTGGCACATTTGGCACAAGAGATGCCTGTTGATGTGCGTTTTATAGAAGTTATGCCTATCGGCTTCGGTCGCTTTGAAAAAGGCCCGACAGAGGATGAAGTTTTGCAGATATTACAAGCAGAATATCCTGATTTGGCTTATCGCCGGGATGTAAGAGGAAACGGGCCGGCCGTTTATTACGGAAGCAGTTTGCTGCAAGGGTATATAGGCTTTATTGCCGCCAATACTCATCGCTTCTGTGATGAATGCAATCGTATGCGGTTGACGAGTACCGGGTTTTTGAAGCCCTGTCTGTGCTATGACAGCGGTATAGACCTCAAAGCTGTCTTACGCGGCGGTTCCGGAGACAGTTTGACAGCAGCTCTGACACGTGCCGTCAAAAGCAAACCGCAAGGCCATTGTTTCTCTCATATCGGGGAAATAACGGAAAATAAGACGATGAATCGAATCGGTGGGTGATAATATGGGAAAGATAGAAGCTATTTGTATAAGCAGAAAACGAGGCGTGCAGAAGGAGCCGATAAAAGAAGCCAATCTTCTTGTTCATTGGGGAATTGAAGGTGATGCACACGGTGGTAAGTGGCATCGTCAGGTGAGTCTTCTTTCTGCCGATAAGATAAATGCGTTTAGAGAAAAAGGAGCTCATGTTGATTTCGGAGCCTTCGGCGAAAACCTGGTTGTTTCGGGGTTTGACTTTGCTACCTTGCCGGTAGGGACCTTGTTGCGCTCCGGGGACGTACTTTTGGAAATGACGCAAATCGGTAAGGAGTGTCATACTCATTGTGCCATTTATCATTCCGTCGGTGACTGTATTATGCCGCGAGAAGGCGTATTTGCACGTGTTCTTGAGGGCGGAATGCTGCACTGCGGTGATGAACTGGTCATTGAAGAGCGTAAAGGCCCGCGTCCCTATCAAGCGGCCGTTATTACCTTGTCCGATAAGGGCAGTCGAGGGGAACGCATAGACGAAAGCGGCCCGCTTATTGTAAAAAGATTGGAAAAGGAAGGTTTCGAAGTTATGGAGACCTTGCTTTTACCCGATAATGAAGAAAAACTGAAGAAAGAATTAATTCGCCTAGCCGATCAACGACAAGCAGATCTTATTTTGACAACAGGCGGTACGGGGTTTGCACCGACTGACGTGACCCCCGAAGCGACTCTGGCCGTGGCGGATCGTATGGTTCCGGGAATCGCCGAAGCTATGCGAGCCGAATCGATGAAGTTTACGAAACGGGCCATGTATTCAAGGGCTACGAGTGTTCTTCGTAAGGGGACACTAATAGTAAACTTGCCGGGAAGTCCCAAGGCTTGCGATGAATGTTTGGACGTATTTTTAAGCACTATCGCTCATCCGCTGGATTTATTGCGGTACGGGGCATCTGATTGTGCCAGAAAATAAATTTTCTGTAGGAGGGGCTCAATATGAAGACATGGAAAAAAGCGGTAGGCTTAGCTGTTATGGCGGCCATGGCAGTGGGGCTTATCGGTTGCGGCGGACAGCAGGAAGGTTCTAAATCGACAGGAGGGAAAGAAAAAGTGCATTTAACGGTATTTGCTGCGGCAAGCATGACGGAAACATTGAATCAGCTTAAATCAGAGTATGAAAAACAACATCCCGATGTAGAAATTACATTTAACTACGATTCTTCGGGCACATTGAAAAAACAAATTCAAAACGGAGCAGATTGTGATATTTTCATTTCAGCAGCACAAAAGCAGATGAATCAATTAGACGGGTCGAAAGATGCAACGGCAAACCCGGACAAATTGGATTTTATAGATTCGGCAACGCGTATTAACTTGTTGGAAAACAAGGTTGTATTGGTTACGCCTGAAGGAAACCCCAAGCAAATCCAAAACTTCAACGATATGGCGGCTAAGTTGAAAGACGGCTCTATTCGTTTGGTTATGGGCAATAGTGACGTACCGGTCGGCCAGTATACGGAAAAAATCCTGAAATTCTACAACTTGGATGAAAAAGCGATTGCATCTGCCGGTAACATTACATACGGCTCCAATGTAAAAGAAGTTACGACACAGGTCTTGGAAGGAAGTGCCGATTGCGGCGTTGTCTATGCTACTGACGCTTTCAGTGCGAAGTTGAAACCTGTTGACCAGGCGACCAAGGAAATGTGCGGTCAGGTTATTTATCCGGCAGCTGTATTGAAGAATTCGAAACAGCAAGATGCAGCTAAAGATTTCTTGAAATTCTTACAAAGTGACGAAGCTATGAAAATATTTGAAAGCGTAGGCTTCAGCCGCGTATAAGGAGTTCGTTATACATGGATTGGTATCCTCTTTGGAACAGTTTGCGCATAGCGGCCATCTCTTGTGTCATCGTCTTTTTTCTCGGTATTTTTGCGGCCTATAAAATTGCCGCCTTACCGAAGTTTGCTAAGGGTATTTTAGATGTATTGCTTACCCTGCCTCTTGTCTTGCCGCCAACAGTGTGCGGCTGGATTTTACTTCTCATTTTCGGTCTCACCCATCCCCTGGGTATTTACCTGAAACAGGTAGGCATTCAGTTTGTTATGACTTGGTATGGCGGTGTCATCGCCTCGGCAGTCGTGGCCTTTCCGCTCATGTATAGAACCGCTCGCGGAGCCTTTGAGAGCTTTAATGAAAACTTGGCTTGGAGTGCCCGGACCTTGGGTCTGTCGGAACGGTTTATCTTTTGGAGAATCCGCATGCCTGCTTGTAAGCAAGGCATCATTGCCGGCGTTGTCCTGGCTTTTGCCCGTGCTTTGGGCGAGTTCGGTGCGACGAGTATGCTTATCGGCTATATACCGAATAATACGGCTACGATTTCTACTACCGTGTATCAATTATGGCGAACCAATGACGAGTACAGTGCTTTTATATGGGTTGTCATTAATATGATAATCAGTGCTGTCGTGCTTTTGACTGTGAATATGATGGAAAAGAAGGCTCGTCAAAGGAGGGGCCGAGCATGGCAATAGATGTGAACGTGCAAAAAACGCTGGGAAATTTTTTCCTCGATCTCTCCTTTTCCTCCGCCGGCGGCGTTGTCGGGCTCTTGGGTGCGTCGGGCTGCGGGAAGAGCAAGACGCTGCAATGCATTGCCGGCATTGAGACACCGGACAGGGGATTTGTCGGCGTGGACGGTAAGGTTCTCTTCGACAGCGAAAAAAAGATAGACGTGCCTGTGCAGGAGCGGCGCGTAGGCTATTTGTTTCAGGATTATGCCCTCTTTCCGAATATGACCGTAGAAGAAAATATTTTCCACAGTATTCGGGAGAACTGCAATAAGGCGGAAAAGGGAAAAATCGTCGGCTCCATGGTAAAACGCCTGCGTCTGACCGGGTTGGAACGACAGAAACCGGGACAGCTTTCGGGCGGACAGCAACAGCGCGTCGCCTTGGCGCGTATTCTCGTGAACGAGCCGGACGTTTTGCTCCTTGATGAGCCTTTCAGTGCGCTGGACAGCTATTTGAAGGAAAAGGTAATGATCGAACTCAGCGAGACGTTGGCACGTTTCCGGAAGGACGTCGTCCTCGTCACGCACAGCCGCGATGAAGCCTACCAGCTTTGCGATTCCCTGGCGATTCTCTCGGCGGGACGGCTGGAAGTATTCGGCAGGACAAAAGATGTTTTTGCAGCGCCGCGGACAAAGGCGGCAGCCGCCTTGACGGGTTGCAAGAACATCATTGCCGCCGCGAAAGCGGGCGATCATGAGGTGAACGTTCCCGGCTGGGGCGTGACCTTTAGGACGGAGGAAGCGGTCGGTGACGACCTTTGTGCCGTAGGCGTGCGTGCTCACGCGTTTAAGATCGACGAAGAGCGCAACGCCTTCAATCTGCGCATAGTCGAAGAGATAGAGCAGCCCTTTGAGTGGGTTCTGAAATTCCGTTATTCCGACCAGCAGGAAGGCACGCAGCATATTTGGTGGCGTTTTGCCAAAGACCGGCGGCCGGCGGCCTTGCCGGAACGACTGGGCGTGGCATCTGAGGATATACTGCTTTTGTATAGGTAAAGGATAACTTTGAGAGGATGCAGCACTTTGGAGCGCTTAGCCGAAATGTTGCATCCTCTTTTTGCAAGATCTGCAGCTGTTGCAATGGATGGGACAACATACAACTGGTTAATGCATTCGGATCAGATGAATCTTTTGAATGACTATGAGTGGTTTATCAGTTTGCAGCAAGGCGGAGATATAGAATCGGCTAGAGGCATTTTTTTGGAGAAGGCGGCATATTATTTGGCTTTAAATGACTATGAAGGTGAAAACAGCCTCTTATACGGGTCAAACGATATGATATCTAAAGAGCTTAATGATTCGATTAGGCGGCATGATATACAGGCGTATGACAATAAATTCGGCATACAGCTTACAGAGTTGATTAATAATTTATTTGCCGAATATTACAACACACCGGAAGAAAGGCAACGGGTAAGTGCGCTTAGGGACGCAAAATTGGAAGAATTTCGAGCAAACGGCCGGGTATATAGAGATCTCGCCATCGGCATAAGGCCGACATACGGAGACAACTATGGCAGCAATGAAAAGCCTCGCATTATCGGAGAAGGACATCAGGCAAGTGACGGAAGAATCTATCACATATATTCGGACGGACATACGGAAGTAACCAATGACTGGTTAGGTGTACGAATGATGAGTGCCGGATATCCCGTAGAACAAGGGGCTGATGGCGCATGGTACGCAAACGATGCATGGGTTCCCAATGAATATTTGCCGAAAGATAAACGAGATATTTCGCAAGCATTTAATACTTCATTCTCATTTGGCGCACCGGAAAGCTTTAAAAGACTCAACCCGTCAAGTAAACAGATGGGGAGACAATTGATAGAAGAGGGGATTATACCGGATCCGGCTAAAATGACCTCGGATTATGAATATTTTGAACTAGGTGTCGGGGCATTGAAATTTCTTACAGGCGCAGGTGGGGGAATTATTGATAAAGAAGGAAATGTTTATCTTTTTGCGGAAGGTACCGGTGGTTTTGGTGTGGGCACACCGATTTTTGTAGGAAAAGGATATGGATATGTTGATCCATCTTGGTTAAAAAATAATCCAGACAAAACTATTATAGATGCAATTGGTGGAAGTAGCTATGGCATATCAGGAAGCAGTTTGCTGTCCGGTAGTGTTAGCAAAGGCTACGATGGTGGTGCAATAAATACAGAATTTGGTATTATTACAAGTGCCGGAACCAACTTCACGTATAGAAGAACTATATTTATAGGAAATATTAAAGATTTTTAATTAAAGAGATAGGAAGGAGGGCAGGAATAGAGAATGAAATGGAGTCGTTCTGAGGTAATAAAGGGAGGAATCATTTTATTACTTTTTATATATGTTGTTTTTGGGGGCTTGTTTGATAAATTTAATTCGGAAAAAGGAAGAATAGAAAATATTTTAAAAGGAGAAGCATATAGTATTGAATTTAAGGATACGAATATAAGTGCACAAGGATTTAATCAAAGAGGTGTGCCTGTATTAAATGGAACAATTTATCCATATACGGTTGTCTATGTCAGCAATCATGCAGTGAATGAAAATGAAATTATTTCAAGACTGGAAAATAGTGGCTATGCATTAAAAAAAGAATATTATAATTCCGTACAAGAGCACATTTATAAATTGGATAAAGTGCAGGGGCCATATCAACAGCATTTGACATGTGAGGTACGCATGAAAATGCATGAAGAGTTCTCTATCAGATATCAATATAGGTATAAATTTTGGTAAATCTTTGTTAACGGGTGCAGACACAGCAGGTAGCGATAACCAATGATGCAGTTAAACAACTGATATCCGATAGCTTTGCCGAAAGGCTTCTCTTTTTATATTCAGGAATGGGGCAGTAGTGCAGATGGATATTTCTCGAAAGCCGAAGCAATGAGCGTGACCGAACAGGCCAGCATCTATGCGGGAGCCGGCGGCTTTGCCGTAAACGTGGACGACCGGCGGCGACAGACTGTACGGCGTGGATATGATCAGCATAGGGAACCGGTACACGGTGCGGGGGTTTGACGGGGAATATACGCTCATGGGAGAAAGCGGCTGGTACGTGCAAAGCGAAGTTTCTTCCTATATCCCGGCACTGCACAGCTCCGCATACGCCGGTATCGATGCAGGTGCCGTATACGGACCTTCGGCACGGATGGGGACAGGCAGAACCCTTGCCGGTGCTGTCGTGGGCATGCGGGGAGATATTTCGCCCGGCTTTTCGTATGACGTTTTTGCAGGGACGCCGCTATACAAACCGCAAGGGCACCGAACGGGCAGAGCCTTCGGTTTTACGCTCAGCCGGAGGTGGTAAATATGCAAAACAGACGACACGCAATGGTGCATGCCGTCTGTTTTCGTTTTTCAGCCGCGAATGTATTCGGACAGGTCCCGGGTACGTTCCTGGTTAGCCATGGAAAAGCCGCCTTTTTCGACTGCATCGAAATCAAAAGGAGCATCTTGAGGCTCGGCGGACTGTAATTTTTTTATTTTTCCGTACGGCTTTTTCAAGGAGAGTATGCCGTCTTTTCCCGTGAGAAGCCATAAAATCGGATATCCCTTAGGCGGTACGGGAAGCTTTTCTTCCCCCTTGCCGTCCGTGAAAAAAAGAAGAATATCCGGCTTGTGGGCATTACAATACTCGATAACAGGGGCAAAAGCCGTGCCGCCTCGCTTCGGAAATCGCTCCTGCAGGTCTGTAAGGTCTTCAATGTGGTAGATACGGCGAATTTCGTTATCACACTCAATGATTGTCAGATCATGGTCACAGGTCTTTACAATTTGAAGTACTTGCTCCATAGCCTGGCGGAATTCTGTATCTCCGATACTGCCGCTAATATCCAAGGCAATGGTAACGGCAGCTTTTTTATTACGTAATTCGCCGCGCAGATCCAGCCGTTCCGGTTGCCGACGATTGCGCCTAGTCGTCGTTTTCTTATAATTGGCCGTTACGGTGCGCACCACTTTTTTTAAGTATTCGTACCACGGCCTGTCACTGACGGCACGATCCAAGGCTGCCATGAGGGATGCCAAATAGGCATTGGGCTTGCTTTTTCTGGCTCCGTCGACGGCTTTTTTCGTAAATTCAATAAGTGTTTTTTCATCGATATCGTCGCTTTCTTCCCAAATGTCATGGCTGTGCTCAATGTTAAAGCGTTCAGAGAAGAAAGCTTCGCCGCTTTTCATGTCCGTAAAGGCATCCGTCTTAGGCCGTTTATTCAGGGCGCACTGAATTTCTTCCGCATAGTATTCGAGAGATTCAAATAAGGGCATCGAGAGGCCGTACTGCAAGTTGACGACCGCCAAGGTGACGGCATCAGACGGTAGGGGGGCCAAATAGGTATTGACGACAATATCCATGGCTAAATCTACAGCCAAAGGAGAGAAGCGTTTTTTCAGGTCTTTGGTCCGCAAGGGATGAAGAGAGAGAATATGAAGAACCTCGTGCTTAACGGCGCTTTCCATTTGTTCCGCAGTCAGCTGTAGAAACAGATAGGGATTAAAATAGAGGGTATAGCGGCCGTTTTTGAATGTTGTTCCCGTAGGACTGTCCAGTTGAAACCGCAAGTCCCTGTCGGCTTGGAAGAGAAAATAACCGAAAAAGTTATCCCTGTCATCAATAAGACGAAGATTCAGAGCATCTAAAAGAGAAAAGAAGCGGTGCCTGAATTCGGATGAAACGGTAAAACCGGCTTTTTCATCGGTGCGCGCATAGTTATCCCGTTGCTCGGCAAGGTCGTGGAAAAGGAGAATGGCCTCCTGATCGATGTCGACAGGTGTTTTGTTCATAGATTATCTCCGGCGTCGGAAGGGCGCAAAATACATATCAATAAAATCGTCATTATATTGAGCGTATTCGTAGATAGCCGGCATAGTATTACGGATATCTTTCATGACGGCAACCGCCAAATCGACAGGATACGTTTGCAAGAAGGTAACAAAGCGAGATACGGCAAATTGGCCGTCAAGTGTTTTTTCCTGTAAGGCCTTACTCAGACGATTCAAAATATTGCGAGCACTTATGTATAGTCGTGTATGAGTTTCCGCCGCTACCCGCTCTCTTATGTCATCAGACAGAGAAGGGCCGGTAAAGACGTCTTCGTACGTGATTAAAGGCGTGTAATCGCTTTCAATAAAATTTAAAAACTCTTCGGCAATGACTTTGCCGACATTACCTCGAACGACATTATAAAAAACGGAGCGACGCACGTTTTGTTGCTTTATATAGCGGCGATAGAGAGCGGAAATACGCTCGTAGCTTCGCGGCGTAGCATCTATATCGTCTTCGTTTGTACGAACAAGGTATTCCGGATAGGTGGAAATAAATTGACAAACCTTGTCGTCAATATCGTTTTCGGCGGCCCAGGACAACCATTGATACGGGTCCGCTTCCATATATAGCCAGACAAAACGATTTTCTTGAGCCGCATCCATATCGACAGCCTCGTAATCCTGCGAATCGGCAGGGTTCATGGCCGCTAAGATGGAGACACTCGAGTCCAGATGATACCCGTTGATTTCTCTATTTAAAATAAGATTCATCAGTTCCTGCTGAACCGCATGTTCGGAACGATTTATTTCATCGATAAAGAGCAAGACGGGTTCTTTTTTCTCCAAGTATCCGTCTATTTCGCGGAGTTTGTTATGGACTGCGTATACCGTCGTTTTCACGTGCGTCAATTTACCGTCTTTCGTTCGTTTTGTAAAATCATCGATAAGGGGCAGACCGCCGATTTCCCCTTCTTTTAACAAGTTGCCGTCAATATAGACCAGATGCGCCTTGAGACGCTCGGCCAACTCACGGGCCAACGCAGATTTGCCGATACCCGTTTTGCCGACGATAAGGGGCACTTGGTCGGCAGATAAAACGAGTTCGACACTTTCTAAGGTTTCCGTATAATTCATATGCACACCTCTTAAGGGTTAGGTAAATTTTAATTTTTCATCAACTGTAATTCGCCGCGCTTTAGGACTGCCGTATTCATCAATCAGGGCAATGACGTCAATGGGCATGGTAGATACGGTACGACCGATACTGTGATTATTCAGTAAATCGCGAATATATTTTTCATCTACTTCTTCGCTGCCGATAACTTGGCGCAGAGCCTCTTCTACGGCATCGACGGCAATGGCGAAATTGGGCGGCATATACTTTAAGATGAGGCTGTTAATCTTAAATAAGGCGATAAACTTTTCCGTTGTCAGATTTTTGATGAAGCGTAGAGCCTGTTCATCGTTTTTTACCGCCAAGGCTTCAGCAGAAAACACGGGATCATCAATATACCGTAAAGCAGCATAACTTTGAGCAGCTGCCGCTTCTTGAATTTCCTGTGACGGATTATCAATGTACTTAACGGCGTCAAAGTTTTTTTTCACGGCTTCCAGCTGCAAAGCCTCATCCGGGTCACGTACATATTTAATGGCCCACCCCGAATAGGAAAGGGCCGTTGTAATGAGTTCTCGTGACGGATTGTGAATGTATTCCAGATTGGCCCAGCTTTTGCAAATTGCCTTTTTTGCCAAGTCGGCAGGAGGGTCGGACAAAAACTGTATAGCTCGTGCTTCATTTTCAATAGCCGCTTCCGCCACGTTAAGCGGCGGGTTTTTGATGTACTGAAGAACCATGCCGTTACGGCGAACGGCTTCAAGCATAATGTCTTCAGACGGATTTTCAATGTGTTCCAGCGTGTAAGGGTTACGTTTTACCATTTCCAAGTATTTTGCTTGATCCATGTGAGGACCCCCGATTATTTATAAACTATACTGACTGTGTATGTATTTGTATTATAGCACGCATAGGGCGGAATAACTATGGGGAGAAGAGTCTTTGAGCGTTGCAATTCATAAACCTATGGGGTAGAATACCTGTAGGGACGCAAATACCGACCGGTGGGACGAAAAGCGACTCGCTACTATGCAATCTTGATTTCAGTCGACAGTTATATTTCTAATGTATAGAGTGTATAATTGACGAAGGCTCAACTATTGGACGAGCATATACGACAGATAAAGGTCATATAATTAGTGACAGGTATAGATGTATACTTGTAAAGGAGAAAATGGCATGATGAAGAAGACAAAGATTATCTGCACCTTGGGACCGAGTTCGGAAACACCGGAAAAACTCGAAGCTATGCTCAGGGCAGGTATGAATGTGGCGCGGTTTAATTTTTCTCACGGCTCTCATGAAGAGCACGGTAAACGGATTGAAGCCGTTCGAGCCGCCGCACGGAAGGTAGGAAAACCCGTTGCCCTGTTGCTGGATACAAAGGGGCCTGAAATTCGCTTGGGCCTGTTTAAAAAGGGAGCTATTGAAATGAAAGCGGGGCAGGAATTTATCTTAACGGCCCGTGATGTGGAAGGAACCGATAAAATAGCTTCCGTATCGTATAAAGGCTTGCCGCAGGAAGTAAAGGCCGGCGACCATATACTTTTGTCCGACGGCCTTGTCAACTTGGAAGTACAATCCGTTGTAGATGACGACATTGTAACGCAGGTTCTGAACAGCGGCAAAATGAGCGATCGTAAGCGGGTAGCCGTGCCGGGTATTCCCATTAAGTTACCGGCTTTATCGGAAACGGATATAAAGGACATTGAATTCGGTATTTCGCAAAATATGGATTGGATTGCCGCTTCGTTTATCCAAAGAGGCAGCGATGTCGTATCTATTCGTAAGGTTCTTGAAAAGCACGGCAGTTCTATGAAAATCATGTCGAAAGTAGAAAGTCGTACGGCTATTGACAATATTGACGATATTATTCGTATGAGTGACGGCGTCATGGTGGCTCGCGGCGACTTGGGGGTAGAGGTTCCGGCAGAAGAAGTTCCGGCTTTACAGAAGATGGTCATTCGTAAGTGCCAGCAGGCCGGGAAACCGGTCGTTACGGCAACGCAAATGCTGGAATCTATGATGAACAACCCCCGTCCGACCCGTGCCGAAACGAGTGATATTGCCAATGCCATTTTGGACGGCACGGACGGAATTATGCTCAGTGGCGAAACAGCAGGCGGCATGTATCCGGTAGAAGCGGTTGAAACGATGGCTCGTGTTGCCGTATATACGGAAAGTCAATTCGCTCCCGTAACCCATCAGGATACGGGAAAAGATGTTCTATCGACGACAGAAGCCATCGGACGGGCGACGGTGCGCATTGCCGAGTCGTTGGGTGCGGCAGCGATTATCGCATCTACGGAAGGCGGTAATACAGCTCAGATGATATCAAAATATCGTCCCAAGAGTCCCATTATAGCCGTATCGCCTCATGAAAATATTGTACGCCGGTTGCAGGTTAACTGGGGCGTACAGGCCATTACGGGAGAAGGCGGAGAAACGTCTGACGATGTTGTGGAAAATGCGGTATCAGCGGCATTGGAACACAATTTGATTAAGGGCGGAGATTTAGTTGTTTTGACAGCCGGTGTACCGGCTTCCACGTCGGGTACGACCAATATGATTCGCGTGCGCCTAGTAGCCGATGTCCTATTGCGCGGCATCGGCTTGGGTAAGAAGTCGGCGGTAGGCAATATTTGTTTCGGTAACAGTCAGGCTCAATTGGAACGGGATTTTATACCGGGATGTATCCTTGTCGTTAAGGGGTCGGGGCCGGAACTTATTCCTTATATTAAACGGGCCGGGGCTATTATTTCCGAAGAGGCGGGCCTTACAAGCGAATCGGCGATTACGGCCCTCAGTCTGGGTATTCCGGCAATCATCGGAGCCGATACGTCGGCCTTAACGAGCGGTGAACTGGTTACGGTCGATTGCGGTCGCGGTATGGTGCTTCGCGGGGAAGCAAACGCCAGATAATAAGCATAAACGAAAGAGGCTGCTGAAGAAATCTTCAGCAGCCTCTTTTTCGTTAATTACTGAAATTCGTGTCTAAAATAGCACATTGTTGATAATCGGGGACTCGTTCCGCCAAATCGGCTTTAATCGATCTAAGCGTACCTACCGGATCGGGTTCATCAAAGTCGAAGATAATGTCGTAATAAATCGTTTTTTCTTCTTCTTGAACATAGAAAGCGTGGACCTGGACGACGTGAGGATACAGGCTGAGTATTTTATCGAGTTCACTTTTTATTTCCAAGGCTTTTGAATCATTGGTGTTTTCAGCGTAAATACCCGTCGTTAAGACGATGCCGAATTCATTGTATATGTCTATATCTATATGTTTACCTAGGGGGTGGATTTCGGCGGCCGTCAATGTATCGGGAACGGAAATATGTACGGAACCGATAGTTTCTTCAGGGCCGTAGCTGTTTAAAACAAGATCGTATACGCCGCCTACCTGGGGATATGAGGCGATTCGTTCTTTAATGCGTCGAACCAAGGTGGGGTCTGTACGCACGCCAAGCAGATGGTTGTACATATCGTGGACGATACCTGCACCGGCCCTGATAATCATCAAACCGATAGCGGCACCGACGTAGCCCTGGATATCGACGGAAAAGCAATAGACAAGCAAAGATGAAATTAAAGTCACAAAGGTCAATATCGCATCATACAGGGAATCGATGCCGGCAGCAGACAGTGCGGAAGAACGCCATTGAGTTCCTTGGCGGCGGAAGTAAAGTCCCATGGTAATCTTCACCGCAATGGCGAAGATGATGATAATCAGGTCACGAACCAGAAAGGTTGACAAGCTGGGGTGTAAGATTCGTTCTACCGATTCTTTCAAGGCCAAAACACCGGCAGATAAAATAATAAAGGCAATTACCATGGTCGTAATATATTCGATACGTCCGTGGCCAAAGGGATGTTCTTTATCTGCACGCTTGCCTGCCAGTTTCGTGCCTATTATAGTTAATACGGATGATAAAATATCTGTCAGATTGTTAACTGCGTCGAGAATGATAGCAATTGAATTGGCCGACAGGCCGATTATAATCTTGAGGGTCACGAGAACGGCATTGCCGCCGATTCCTTTTAAGCCGGCAAACGTAATGGCCCGATTCCGTTTTGCCGTTTCTTCTGAAAGTTGCATAAGACAAGCTCCTTCGTGTGTTACACCATACAACGATAGACATTTATTCAATTGATTTCATATAATATAACAGATTGCTTTCTCATTTACAAGAAGTTTTTGAGAATAATAAAAAGAACATAAAAAAAACGGCATGGCATACTTTTCTGAAGTATGCCATGCCGTTTTTTTTATATGATAGTTCGAACCGATTAGCCTAAGATGGCTTTTAAGTCGGCTTCGGGAGTACTCGTAGGATGAATATTGAAGTTTTCTACGAGATAGCTCAATACGTTGGGCGATACGAATGCGGGAAGCGTAGGTCCGAGGTAGAAGTTCTTAATCCCCAGAGCCAAGAGGGTCAAGAGGATGCAGACAGCCTTCTGTTCGTACCAGGACAGTACGAGCGTTAACGGAAGTTCGTTTACGCCGCAACCGAAAGCTTCGGAAAGGGCGATTGCTACTTTGATAGCACTGTAAGCATCGTTACATTGTCCCATATCCATGATACGGGGTAAGCCGCCGATGGTACCGAGATCCAAGTCGTTGAAGCGGTATTTGCCGCAAGCCAAGGTGAGGATAACCGTATCGGCAGGTGTCTGTTTAACAAAGTCCGTGTAGTAGTTACGTCCCGGACGAGCACCGTCGCAACCGCCGACGAGGAAGAAGTGCTTAATCGCACCGGCTTTGACTGCATCAATAACCTTGTCGGCAACGCCGAGAACCGTACCGTGACCGAAGCCTGTCATAACGGTCTTACCGCCGTTGATACCGGTCATTTCGTGATCTTCTTTATAGCCGCCCAATTCGATTGCTTTTTCGATTACGGGAGTGAAGTCCTTGTTGTCGTCAATGTGAACGAGTTCCGGATAAGAAACGACTTCCGTTGTGAATACACGATCCGCATAGGAGGGGCGAACGGGCATAAGGCAGTTCGTCGTGAAGAGGAAAGCTGCGGGAACGTCGGCAAATTCCTTTTGTTGATTTTGCCAAGCCGTACCGAAATTGCCTTTAAGATGTTTGTATTTTTTCAGTTCGGGATAGCCGTGAGCCGGCAACATTTCACCGTGTGTATAAATGTTGACGCCCTTGCCTTCCGTCTGCTTTAAGAGGAGTTCAAGGTCTTTCAAGTCGTGGCCCGTAACGACGATGAACGGTCCTTTTTCGATAGTCAGAGGAACTTCTGTAGGAACCGGCGTACCGTAAGTCGTCGTGTTGGCACGATCGAGCATTTCCATGCACGTCAAGTTCACCGTGCCTGTTTCCAAAACGATGGGGAGGAGTTCTTCCATTTTCAAGTCTTCGCCTAAGGAACGAAGGCCTTTGAGGAAGAATGCATCGACGGAATCGTCATGCTGGCCGAGCATGAGTGCATGATAAGCATAAGCTGCCATACCGCGCATGCCGAAGAGAATGAGAGATTTCAAGGAACGAATATCTTCATCAGCGTCCCAAACTTTTTTCATTTCGAAGTTGGCTGCGGCACGGTCTGCGTCGCTGGACGAACCGAAAAGCTTGCGAAGCTTGTCTAAAGCGCCTTCTTCATTGCTGAGTAAGGCTGCTTTTTCAGCGTTGACCTTGTCAATCATAGTATGCATGGTTTCTTCGTTGAAGTTAACGTTCGTAATGGTTGTGAAGAGACCTTCCAAAACGACACGATGTGTATAGGCTGTCGGAGCAGCCGTCTGACAGGCACGGGCCAAGCCGATTAAGGCGCCTGTTAATTCATCTTGTAAATTGGCGACTGTCGAAGATTTGCCGCAAACACCGGCACCGCCTGTACAGCCTTTGCCGCCTGCTGTTTGTTCACATTGAAAGCAAAACATTTTCTGATCCATAAGTTGTATCCTCCTGACTTAAACAAATATACTACTGCGGGAAGACCACAGTTAAAACCATTTTGAAGTCTTCTTCGGCATGAACGGAATGGGGCTTTTTAGCCGGCATAACCAGGGATTGTCCTTGCTTTAGGGTGTAGCTCTTGCCGTCGACGACAAAGCGACCGATTCCGTCAATGACTGTAACCAAGGCATCTCCCGTCGAATCATGAGTGCCGATTTCTTCACCATTGGAAAAGGCGAAAACTGTCAGACTGACAGCGTCATTTTGTGCTAACGTGCGGCTGACAACTTGTCCGGGCACTGTTTGGACCGAGTCTGCTAAAGATACGACTTCTTCATGAGGGATATTTTTGATGTACGGCATAATAAGCACCTCCTTATGGTAATAGCTTGCCGAATAGGGCACTTCTTTCCTGTTACGAATATCAGTATATCGGCAATATTGAGAATTGTCCGTTACATTTACAACGAAAGGAAAATATTTTAAAGTAATTTGCTTTATTTGAAGGGCAAGAAGATTTAGTTAAAGTCATTGCCAACCTATTGGTTTAGCAACCTTTTTTGAGTATACTATATAGTATATAAAGAAAGTGGATAATCTATATGTAGATATAGGAGTAAAGAGATGGGGAGAGTCAAAAAAGCGGCAGTTGTATTGGCGATTCTGTCGATACTTACCGATGTCGTTGCAGCTCGGGATGAAGTCATAAAAAATAACGATAAGCCTGTGGTCACGATACAAAAAACAGGTATGATAAGCGTTGAAAAAGGAACGGAAACAGTGGGCGACCACAGTGACAATGAGGCCGTAAACGAACCGCCTGAAAAGAAGGATATGACGGACCGAATTCTGATCAATACGGCCAGCCGCATTTTAACCTTATATCGCGGTAAGGAAAAGACGGCCATGTATCCGGTGGGAGTCGGTAAGGTGAGCACGCCTACTCCGTCGGGATATTATAGTGTGGAAACAAAGGAAATGAATCCTGAATGGATTGATCCGGAGGATACGGAAAATCGTATTGCTTCCGGGCCGGGAAATCCTTTGGGGTATCGTTGGATAGGATTTTCGGGAACATACGGCATTCACGGAACCAATAGCCCCGAGTCAGTAGGCGGGTACGTATCAAACGGTTGCGTCCGTATGCGTGAGCAAGACGTAGAGGATTTGTACAGCCGGATTCATGTGGGGACGGCAGTAGACATTATGTATGACCGTATTGTCATTAATGCGGATCCGGATCATACCGTATCTTATTACATTTATCCGGACGGGTATTCAAGACAATACCTGACTGTGGGAGATGTGAAAAAAGCACTGGCAGGGTACGGCGTTGATACCTTTGAGGAGGCAGAGCATATTCAGGCAAAAATTGCCGCCTCCGACGGGAGTCCTACGTATGTAGCCAAGGCCTATGATTTGGTTTTGGACGGAAAAAAGCTGTCACGACGAGCCTTGGGTAAGGGAGGAGTCATTTATTTACCGGCACAGGTCTTGGCCGATGCCGTCGATTCACCTCTTGTATGGAACGGTAAGACCGGAACGTTATCGACAGGACGAGGTCAGGCTCAAGGGGTTGTTCGTAGTGATATTTTATACATAGGGGAAGCGGACTTGACGAGTCTCTTTCCTTTAACAGGGAGCCTGGACTCGCGGCTGGTATACCGATTGAAACATACGGCACGGAGTTAGCTTAAAAAGCTGATTGAAAGAGCGGATGCCGAAAACGGCGCATCTGCTCTTTTCTTTTTGCCGTAAACGGGTAAAAGATACGAAATATATGATTATATGATAAAAGAATACATTAAGGAAAATCATTATCCGTTATCCTGTAGGTGGAAAAAAGTTACATACAACATCTTCCAAATGGCTTAACAATGGGATTTTTTAGCTTGCAGTATTAAAAAAAAAGAGTGTATAATAGCCCCGGTGAAGGTTATATTTGAAACTTGGTTATAAAGTTACCGATACGAGAAGGGTTAATATATACAATATGAATAGAAGAGAGTTTTTGCGTCGCTCCGTGTTTTCAGCATTGGCTGTTGCCGTTACGGGCATACCGCTTTCCGTCCAAGGGGAGGGAAAACCTGCGAAGCTGACTGTTAAAGAGACACATTTTAAATTTTCCGAACCGCTCGTACGCCGTTCGCGAACGGATGCCATTGTGATTCACCATGTAGGCGGAACGGATCAGGAAATTCCGGCATCGAAAATTCATGAGTGGCACTTGGCCAATAAATGGGCCGGAATAGGCTATCATTATGTAATTCACAAAGACGGTACGGTTGAAAGGGGGCGTCCCATGAACTCTGTGGGAGCTCATTGCTATGACCATAACCATAATACGGTAGGTATTTGCTTTGTCGGGGATTATGAGCGGGCCGTTCCCACCGGGGCAGCCTTATCGTCGGGAGTTCTTCTGATGGCTTATATTTGTAAAACTTACGGAATTAAGCCGGGACCGGAGACTATTTTGGGGCATAAAGATTTAAATGATACTCTTTGCCCGGGTAAGAATATGTATGCCAAACTGGGAGCTTTCAGAAAGACGGTTGCTCGTTATTGTTAAGTTACTTTTAAATAGGTAGGCAAAAAATGAATAGAAAAAAGGCTGTTGAACTATTCTTCAACAGCCTTTTTTGTACGAAAATACAAAATAAAATGAAAGGATATGATATAAAAAATGCAAGAAAAAATACGGATTCATGCGTTTCTATTAACATAACTTATAAAACAGGTGATATTATACATAAAAATACGATGAAAAGAATAATAGTGAAAATGTACACTTATTAAAAGAAAAAAGGTAACACCTGTGTTTTCACTAAAGGTCATATAAACATATAACGTAAAACCTATTATTTGCATAAAAATATAATGAATTCATTACACAGTGAATTAGACTGATTTATTTGTTTTCGGTATAATTAAAATATAAAACGGTAATAGCCTAAATGTATTCATTTTATAACGACCCGCCTGTTACCGGCAGCATCTAATCAAAATCTGAAAAAGGAGTTGAAGCAAGATGAGTGAAGAGAAAACGCAAGTCATTCACGAGGATTTGAATCGCAGTCTCCAAGAACGCCATATTCAGCTTATCGCACTGGGCGGAGCTATCGGTGTAGGGCTGTTTCTCGGATCCGCATCGGCTATTGAAAAAGCCGGCCCCGGTGTCGTCCTGGCATATATTATTGCCGGCATTGCCATTTTCTTTGTTATGAGAGCCTTGGGCGAATTAACGGTGGAATATCCCGTGTCGGGATCTTTCAGTGCCCATGCGTATCAGGTTTTAAGCCCTTTGGCCGGATACGTTTCAGGCTGGAACTATTGGTATGTATGGGTCGTTACCTGCATGGCCGAAATTACGGCCGTCGGTGTTTATGTTCATCTTTGGTTACCCGATTTGCCGCAATGGATTTCGTGTCTGGTTGCCTTAGGACTAATGACGTGTGCGAATCTGTTTTCCGTTAAGGCTTACGGTGAATTCGAATTCTGGTTTGCCTTAATTAAGGTTGTTACCATTATTTTCCTCATCTTTACAGGTGTGGGTATGATTGTTTTCGGTCTCGGTAACGACGGTATTCCTGTAGGTATTTCGAAACTTACTGAACACGGAGGTTTTTTGCCTCACGGCATCGGCGGCGTATTCGATACGATGTTGATGGTTCTCTTTGCTTATGTAGGGATTGAAATTATCGGGGTTACAGCCGGTGAAGCGGCAGACCCTGAGAAAAATTTGTCGGCGGCTATCGACAAGGTTCTTTATCGAATCCTTTTGTTCTATGTACTGGCTTTATTGATTATTATGTCCATCTATCCGTGGGATCAGCTGGGCCATCAAGGCAGTCCCTTCGTTATGGTTTTTGAAAAGCTGGGTATTACCGCAGCAGGACATGTTATTAACTTTGTCGTTATTACGGCGGCATTGTCATCATGCAATTCCGGTATTTACAGTACAGGGCGTATGCTATATAACCTGTCGTTACAAGGAAAGGCTCCGAAGATGTTCTCGGTGGTCAGCTCGAATAAGGTACCTTATAAGGCCTTGGGAGTATCCGTCGTATTTATGCTTATCGGAGTAGTTCTCAATTACTTCCTGCCGGCGTCGGTATTTGAAATCATTACGTCCGTCAGTGCCTTTGCCTGCATGGTTACGTGGATTATGATCATTTGCTGCCAGCTGAGTTTCCGCAAAAAGCTCGGCCCTGAAGGCTATAAGACAGTCCGTTATAAAATGCCGTTTGCACCGTACTCCAACTACTTTACATTGGTATTTTTCGCCATAGTCCTGATTTCGGCACTCTTCCAGCCGAATACGCGCATCGGTATTATTTCTACGGTTATTTGGCTCGTAATTCTGGTTGCTATGTACTATATCGTAGGCTTTAACAAACAAGAAGAAAAAATTGAATTCGAACGGTATGAAGGTGACGGTAAATAAGATTCGTAGAGGAAACTGTGAAAATCGCAGTTGCTGTTAAATATACTTATTATATTAAATGAGGTGGTCATAATGAATTGGGATAACTATGTATCTGCTAATGTACGAGCCATAAAACCGTCGGGCATTCGCAAGTTCTTCGATATTGCCAATCAGATTCAGGGTGTTTTGTCCTTAAGTATCGGCGAACCTGATTTTGCAGCGCCCGATAAGGTTCGGCAGGCCATGATTGACAGCCTTAACAATAAAGAAACAGGATACACGGGTAACTCGGGCCTTCCCGAATTGCGTGAAGCCATTTCCGATTATTTTGACAAACATTATGGGGTTAAATACGATCCTGCCGGTGAAATCATCGTTACCGTCGGCGTATCGGAAGGCTTGGCCATGGCCTTGCAGGCTATTGTCGACCATGGCGATGAAGTACTTATTCCCGATCCGGCATACGTAGCCTATCCGGCTACCGTACAATTAGCCGGCGGTATTCCCGTTATGGTTCCGACCTATCCGGAACATGATTTCAAACTGTCTGTAGAAGCCTTGGAAAAGGTAGTAACGCCGAAGACAAAGGCTATGGTTATCGGCTATCCGAACAACCCGACGGGTACTGTTATGACGGCGGAAGAATTGATGCCCATTGCCGAATTTGCTAAAAAGCACGACTTGGTCGTGTTAGCCGATGAAATTTATTGTGAACTCGTATACGGTGATACGAAATTTACGACCTTTGCCAAGTTACCTGATATGAGAGAACGGACCATTGTCTTTAACGGCTTCTCTAAAGCATGGGCGATGACGGGTATGCGTCTCGGTTACGTTTGCGCACCGAAAGGCGCTATCGACCCGATTCTCAAGCTGCATCAGTATGCGATCATGAGTGCCAATACTCAGGCTCAACGAGGCGGTATTACGGCATTGAAAGAATGTGATGAAGAAGTTCAGGAAATGAGAGCTTCTTATGATGAACGTCGTAAAGTTATTTACGAGGGATTAAAAGCTATCGGCTTGCCTGTGTTTGAGCCGAAGGGGGCCTTTTATATCTTCCCGGATATTCGTTGCACCGGTATGACTTCAGCCGAATTTTGTGAAAAACTGGTTCAAGAGGAAAAGGTTGCCGTTGTTCCCGGCTCGGCTTTCGGTGACAGCGGTGAAGGCTTTATCCGTATTTCCTACGCGTCAAGTATGGAAACCATTAAGGAATGCTTAGTGCGTATGGGGCGGTTTGTACAAAAATATAAAAAATAAGCTGATATAAAAAAGCGGACCGTTCGAAAGAACGGTTCGCTTTTTTTCGTGCTGTTGATAAGGAAAAGGGAGCTACCGACTAAAGCTTTTTAGTTTCTCGGGACTGAAAAAGCGGGGAGGTAAAACTTAGGGATGTAGCAGTGTTCGTAACCTGTAGGCGCACAGAGGTGCCGACGGGCAGACTCATATTATTCATATCATGCCCGACCGGTAAGCCGCAAGCTGTCGGTTTTTTTGCGAGGTCGGCATAATGTTGTAAGATTTCCTGCGTCGTAAAGTCACCTTCGTCGTAGGAGCAATTTGTGAAGTATCCGAAAATGATGCCGTTCACATCTCTTAATAAGCCGCTCTGCCAGAGCTGATTCAACATGCGATCGATTTTATAAGACGGCTCATTGATATCTTCCAAGAAGAGGATTGCATCCTTTCCCTGTAAGGCATAGGGAGTTCCGACTAAAGAGGCAATGATGGACAGGTTTCCCCCTATAAGACGGCCCTCGGCTGTACCGGAGATGAGAGGCGTAAGACGGGTGTGAGGGGGAAAATCGGGGTGGGGAGAGAGCTTCTTTTCCCGGAGAAGGCGAAGTAAGGATTGCCATGAATAGGAAGACACGGGCTTGGATGCCAGAGTAACACCTAAAGGACCGTGTACGGAAGCCAGATGACTCTTTTCGTATAGGGCGATTTGAAGTGCCGTAATGTCGCTAAAGCCGATGAGTGGTTTGGCATGGGTAGCTATCATCGGATAGTCGAGTTTGTCCAAAAGGCGACCGGAACCGTACCCGCCGTCAAGGCAAAGAATTGCATTGACGGACGGGTCGGCAAAGAGGGCATTTAAATCGGCGGCTCGTTCCGCATCACTTCCGGACAGGTAGCCGAAACGCTTGTATGCCGATGAGGCGATTTTAGTATGAAAACCCAAAGATTCCAGCTTTTTCACCGTAGGAGCTATGCTTTCCGGTGACGGGGAAGCCGGGGCTATAAGAGCAATTGTATTTCCCGTAGACAGGGAAATACCGGCCGTATAACCGGGAGAAGCAGTTGCGTCGGTAGCAGAAAATAAAAGAAAGAAAAGGGAAAGGCAGAGGCAGAGTGTTTTATATGAAGGGGTCATAAAAGAATCTCCTTTTAGAAGAGGCATAAGTGATGGTGATTTTGCAATAAAACAGCACATGTATATAAAAGATTGTACAGTATGATTGAGAATAATAAAACGACAGTACCGATAATTATCGGTACTGTCGTTTGTATATAGTTACTCGGCAGGTGCTGAAACATAGCCGAGGGGATTGTATTTTGCTTCCAATCTGGTAAGCATGGTTAGGTATTTTTCGTTTATTCCGTTCTTTTCGTTTTCGTCAAATAAACGTCTTACTTCGGCGTTTATTTTTTCCTTTATTTCATCGGACAATTCACGATCGGAGAAAGGATAGACGACGTTATTTTCTTTTTCAATATGTACTTGCAGACGATTGGCATAGGCCATTGCTTCTGTAAGTATGTCGAGTTTATATTCCGTACGGCCCGTTTCGCCGTAAAGCTTCAAGGCTTCGTCGAGGCTGCGGATATGGCTGCGCAACAAATCATGTTCCACAAGCATGCCGTGAGTGACAATCGTGTCGGCCAAGGGACCCATGTGTTCGACCATTTCGGGGAAAAGCGTATGTTCTTCCTTTTGGTGGTGATGAACGTCGGCATAATTACGGACAAAGTCGATAATATCCGTGAAATCCTTCGTATCAACGGCGGCTCCGTCCAAGACGGAACAGCACATATTCTTAATAACGCGAAGCATGCGGGAAATATTGGCATGTTCTTCGACCATTATATCGGTGGCGTACATGGGGGTACTCCTTTCTAATCTTTATTTTATGATTTCGTAGCGGTTCGTATCCGTCTGTTTGAAGGTAAGGCCCGAATCGGCGAGAATTCCTTTAATCAATTCAGCCCGAAGGTCATAGTAATAAGCACCTTGTCCGTTCCAGAACGAGCTGTGTAAATCCTGCGTTTCTTCCCAGACGACTTTGTCGGGATTGCTTTCCGTTACCTTCATGACCTGATCACAGGGCATACCGTTTAACAAGGTATTATCTAATTGATGAAACGCTTCCGGAGCCGTTGTCGGCACTTCCGTCCGCTTTTCTTTACCGGTATAAAAGGCCACGTCTTTTAAAGTCTGTAAGCGGTTTGCATCTTCTTGTAAAAGTGTTGTGACCAAAGCGGCGTAACGACCTTCGCCGTCATGAATACGGCCTTGTAACCAGCCGTGAATATTTGATTCATCAATAGCGTCTTGAAGTTCACGGCGATCTGTAGATACGAATTTTTGTGTATCTTCTTCAGCAAGCCAGCCTTCCGATACGGCACGAGCGCAAAGCGCATCGATGAGATCTTCCTGGAAGCGGATTTTATTGTACAGCCAAAAATGAATCGGGCCCAAAAATGCACTCATAATATTGCCTCCTATTGTTTTTCAGTCTGAATAGCCAGGTTTACGGCCGTTACGATTTTTTCCGGATCAAGTCCGTGTACCATGCAGGCATTGGCTAAACTTTCCTGTTGAGACGAAGGGCAACCGAGGCAATGCATGCCGTGAGACAATAAGGTGTCTACCACTTCGGGGTGGAGGCGAACAATGTCGCCGACGAGCATATCCTGAGTTACTGTGTTACTGTTCATATCTTCAAATTTTTTCAAAATTTTCTTTAACATGAGTAAATCCTCCTTAACGTGTGTGGCCACTATCGGGACCGGTTTGATTGACCTTAGTATAACGAAATGAAAAGAGACGTGCGGTTGTAAAAACAACACGGATAAAAAATTTTTTGCATGCTCTTTGCTATAGAAGTACCTATACCCTATCATAGGGGAACGCCTGCTGCAACCGAAGGACTTATAAAAAAGAATGAATAACCAAAAGGCATTGTACAAAGGTCTATTGTCATAAAAATGTATACAAATGCAGGGCAAAAGGGTAAAATATAAGAAAACTTAACTTATATGTAAGACGTGTCCTTATAAGTTCACAAAGGCACGAACTGAGAAAATGGATAGGAGCGTACGTGTATGTCTGAAAAGAAAACAGAGTTTAACAAGGTACTCAATATATGGGATATCCTGGTTCTTGCGTTCGGCGCCATGATTGGTTGGGCCTGGGTGGTTTCTACGGGAGATTGGATTATGCAAGGCGGGGTTGCAGGAGCCATATTGGGCTTCGTCCTCGGAGGAGTCATGATTTTCTTTGTCGGTCTGGCTTATGCGGAATTGACGACGGCCATGCCGCAAAACGGAGGTGAGCATGTATTCAGTTATCGAGCCCTCGGTAAAATGGGCTCCTTTATCTGTACCTGGGCTATTATTTTCGGGTATACGGGCGTTGTCTGTTTCGAAGCCTGCGCATTGCCGACAATTTTCGCCTATTTGTATCCCGGATTCTTACAGTACTATTTATATACTGTCGGCGGGTTTGATATATATGCAACTTGGTTAGTCTTGGCCTTTTTTCTTGTCGTGTTTATTACATATATCAATATTATCGGAGCAAAGACGGCAGCTATCTTACAAACTGTCTTAACCTTGGTCATCGGCGGGGTCGGCATTGTTCTCATTGCCGCGTCGGGCTTTACGGGTAGTGAAGTGAACCTGCAGGGACAGCTGTTCATGGGTGCTTCGACGCAAGAGATGATAAAGAACACGTTAGCTGTAGCCGTTATGACACCTTTTTTCTTTATCGGGTTTAATGTTATTCCCCAGGCGGCTGAAGAAATTTCGGCACCGCTTAAGCACATTGGCCGCATTCTTGTGTTATCCATTGTATTGGCAGTGGCCTTTTATTCTCTCGTTATCGGAGCTGTCGGCTTTTTAATGAATAATGCCATGATCGGAGATGCGATGAATCAAGTCGGAGGCTTGGTAACAGCCGATGCTATGGCCATTGCTTTCAATAGTGATGCCATGGCCAAGGTTTTGATTATCGGCGGTTTATGCGGCATTATTACGAGCTGGAATTCCTTCCTTATCGGCGGTAGCCGAGCCTTGTATTCCATGGCTTGCGCTCACATGATTCCGCCTTATTTTGCTAAACTGCATCCTAAACACAAGACTCCTGTAAACGCTTTGATTTTATTAGGCGTTATAACGACCATTGCCGTATTTTTCGGTAAGAAAATGCTCTTGTGGGTAGTCGATGCGGGCAACTTCGGTTGTGTCCTCGCCTATTTTATGGTATCCGTGTCATTTTTGGTTTTGCGTGTCAAGGAACCGGATATGGAAAGACCGTATAAGGTAGGTCCTTATCGTTTTGTGGGAATTATGGCCGTACTCATGTCGGGATTTATGCTTGTCATGTACGTAGTTCCCTCGTCGGGCTCGGCCTTGTATCCGCAAGAATGGGCTATGGTATTGGGGTGGACTTTGTTAGGCCTCATTTTCGGAGTATATTGTAAACTTCGATACAAGGAAAAATTTGCCGCGCAGGAATACTTCATCCGCACGGAAGCTATTGAAGAAGTAGTTGAAGACGTTGAGTAAGAGTCTACAGTACAGGGACTTTCCACACCCGAATACGGAACGCATAAGGGCTAAATAAAAAGAAGCAGACAGTTTGCCGAAATAGTATAAAAGAAGTAAAAAACGAGCGAATAGATTACTCTATTCGCTCGTTTGCTTTTCAGTATAAAACGGGTTAATCGTCTTTCTGTTGCCAACTGAAAGATTTGACGTAGTTAATGAACTGTTTAACATGACTCGACTGAGTATCGTGCTTATGATACACCATATACAATTGGCGTAATGCCGTATCCTTCGGAAACTCGAATTTGAGTAGGGTGCCGTCAGAAACGGCTTTCGCTACAGCCGGCTCGGAGATAACGGAAACTCCGATTTGGTTAATTACCAGATTTTTCAGACCTTCCGGTTCGTTTAAATGTGCTGTTACGTGAAGTTTATCAGGCGTTAATTTCAATTTTTCGAAGATTCTGTCTACGTGAGCTTTACTACCGCTGCCTTTATCCCGCAGAATCAGGGGATACTTCGTCAAAATATGAAGAGCCGCATTTTTTGTTCCGACCAGTTGACGAAAGGCAGGGGTATTGGGCGTAATGACGACCATTTTATCAATGGCGACAGGGACGAATTCCAGGGAGTCATCATCTACTTTCATGCCCGTGAAGCCTACTTGAATGTGGCCCTTTAAAAGAGAATTAAGAACCTTTGAGCTGATATCCTGGTTAATAGTAAAGGGAATATCGGGAAAGAGCTTGCGAAATCCTTTCAGCACTTGGGGAAGTAAGTAGATAGAGGGGATGGTTGAAGAACTGATGATAATTTCATTAGAATCTTCGTGATGCCATTTTGTCAGTAAGTCGTCGCGCATTTTCAACATGGCCGTAGCCGTGTTGTAGAGTTCACGACCGCGGGGGGTAATGCGGATTTGTTTGGTTGTACGTATAATCAGAGGAGTATCAAGATGTTTCTCCAAGGTACGAATATGCGTGCTGATAGACGGTTGCGACATGTAAAGAACCTGTGCCGCCTTGGTAAAGCTGCCGTATTTAATGACAGCCACAAACGATTCGAGTTGCTTTAGTTCCATATAGAAAGTCCTTTGTCCTATGCCAGTATAACTATTGTGGATAATTTTTTTGCCTTTTTCATTTATATATAATATCATAGATTCTATAAAAAAAGCCAATATATAATATAGAGGCGGAAAGACTGTAGTATACTAAATGAAGGAGATATTTTTATGATATATGTAGGAATCGATATAGGTTCAACGTGTGCAAAAACGGCTGTAATGAATGAGAATAAGGAGATTAAGGATACCTTTGTCATTCCCACCGGATGGAGCAGTCTGGAAGCCGTTGAAAGAATTAATGAGACCTTGTCGTCTCGCGGCGTAAATCCGAATGAAGCAACCTGTATTTCCACCGGTTACGGGCGCAAAGCCGTAGAGGGTGCTAAAAAGCAGGTGACGGAAATTACTTGTCATGCTAAAGGTGCCAGCCTGTTATTTCCTGAAAAGGCCTTTAATGTTGTTGATATAGGCGGGCAGGACACTAAGGTTATCAGTGTCAGGAACGGTAAGGTGACGGAGTTTTATATGAATGACAAGTGTTCGGCCGGAACCGGTAAGTTCTTGGAAATCATGGCCAATCGTCTGGGCGTATCTTTGGCGGAGCTTGATCAAATTGCCAGGGAACGCACGGAAAAACTTCAAATCAGTGCTATGTGTACGGTTTTTGCCGAGTCGGAAATCGTTTCTTTAATCGGCCAAGGAACATCAAAGGCGAACATTGCCTGGGGAGTGCTACAGTCCGTCGTAAAAAAGGTGCGTCAGGAATATGCCAAACTGTCGGAACAAGAAGGTCCCATCTTTTTGACCGGAGGTTTGTGTGAAGACGTATATTTTCTGGAACTTTTGAGCGAATCTTTCGGAAGAACCGTTCATTCTGATGCCAAGGCTCGCTATGCAGGGGCTATCGGAGCCGCCGCACTTGCGGTAGAGCAGGATTTAAAGAGTGGTGCAGAGTAGAAATTTCAGTAAAACATTGTTATAATAATCACGTACTACAAGTGAAGCTCTGAGAAAATAACTTAGAGCCGTAAGCATTATGGGGGGAAATAAAATGGAAGAAGCATATAAGTTCGGGTGCGGCCGCTACATACAGGAAGCGGATGCTTTGTTGCGCGTCGGAGAAGAAGCGAAGCGTTTCGGTAAGAAAGCGCTAATTCTTGCAGGGCCGACGGCATGGAAGGTTAGCGAAGAAAAGATTGTTCGCGGCATGAAGGATGCCGGAGTCGACTATGTATTGCATCTTTATGGCGGGTACCCCAGTAAACGCCAAGTCGATGAAAATGCGGCCCAATTTAAGGCCGAAGGTTGTACTCTGATCATCGGTGTAGGCGGCGGACGTATGATGGACTTGGCAAAGGCATCGGCAGACGCTTGTGCATGTCCTGTCATCAATGTGCCGACGATTGCGGCTACATGCGCCGCATATGCACCTCTCAGCGTAATTTATACGGATGAAGGCCGTGATCCGGAATATTGGTGGTTTGAAAAAGAAGTGGATGCTATTGTTGTCGATGAAACGATCATGGCTCATCAGCCGGCACGTTATCTGGCATCCGGATCTTTAGATGCTATTGCCAAGTTTGTAGAAGTGCATCATAATCGGGGGGCATTTACACCTACGAGTGTCCCCGTTGATGTATATGCGGCTTATCACAGCGCGGCTACAACGTATGAACTGTTGAATTTATTTACGGAACAGGCTTGTGCCGATGTGGCTGAAGGCAAGTTGACAGAGGCCGTTCATACCGTCGTTTTCTGTAATATCGCTTTGACGGGAATTATCAGCAGTATGACGAGAGGTCGCGGACAGGCAGCCTTGGGGCATTCATTTTATAACGGATTAAAGACCTGCTTCTTTGACGAAACGCACGGGTATAAGCATGGTGAATTGGTCGGTACGGGCCTTTTGGTTCAAACGGCTTTTGATAAAAATGATGAATTACGCAGTGCCGTTATGAGTCTTTTGAAAAAGTCGAATTTGCCCGTAACCTTTGCCGAATTAGGCATTGCCGACAAGGAAGAAGGGGTTCGTAAATTGGCCGATTATATGGAAAATTATGACGGCATTAAGGATATTCCTGAAGGGAAAGAACGCTTGATTGCCGCCTTGAAAACTCTATAAATATAAAATAGAAAGAGTCGCCTCGAAGAGAGGCGGCTCTTTTTAATATGGGAAAATACAGTATTGCGGAAAAAGTTATATATAAATACATACCGCCATGTTATAATTAAGAAAATAATAAATCAATAAGAAATTATAATAAATTAACCGGTGTATATAAAAAATAATTATAAAAACAATATAAAATCCTTGACAAATTTTGTAAGACTTCATTCGCTTCGGCTCTTTTTGCCGTCTTTTATGATGCTATCAGCCCTCTGGAGCGAACTCTGCACCGTTTCCCAGAACAAAGTGTCCGCTTCCCACACCAAGCTCAAAGTGCAGCTTAGCAATGCCTAAATCCACCATATCCATCTCAAAGTCATTTTTCACTGTCGCAGTCAAGATTCCATTATGATAATGAAAGAAGGGCTTTTGTTTGTTTAAGGCACTCGGCGCAAGAGCAACCGCCTCCATTCCCTCTTTTACCCACTTCGGATAGGGGCTGTCTCCTTCTATACAGGCTTCCCAGGGTTTCTTCTTATGAAGAAGGGATGAGAGAAGTTTTTCCCGGATTCCGCTTTCTCCGGCATAGCCGAGTAGAATCACCGCCTGTATATGTTCTTCCTCCGGATAAGAGAAGCTTTCCCGGTCAAAGGTTCCGCCCACCCAGCAGGTATCCAAGCCCAAGCTCTCCGCAAAGAGGAGAAGCTTTTCTCCATAATAGCCCATTTTCTCCCGAAAGTGGCGCATTCCCGGATTCCCTTTTAATAAGATAAGACTCCGTACATTTTTAAAC
>ERZ773214.216-NODE-216-length-40351-cov-22.058095_pt1 | contig 40351 bp, 34 predicted proteins | sample MGYA00511238_ERZ773214 | MGnify/ENA primary metagenome ERZ773214 (study PRJEB29015, sample SAMEA2738157) | human oral metagenome | biome: human oral; feature: human-associated habitat; material: saliva | place: China | collected 2259 ... | reverse complement strand
CGTCGTAACGCATTTCCACATAGCCGGAAATCGGGAAGTCTTTGCGGAACGGATGACCGACAAAGCCGTAATCGGTCAGGATGCGGCGCAGGTCGGGATGGTTGTTGAACATGATGCCGTACAAATCGAAGGCTTCACGCTCATACCAATCTGCGCTGTTATAAACGGGAACCACGGATTCGACCACGGGGAAATCGTCGTCTGAAACCCAGACGCGCACGCGGATGCGCTGATTGTTTTTAACAGAAAGAAGCTGGCTGACAACGGCGAAACGTTTGCCCTGCCATGCTTCGTTTTTGTAAGTGCTGTAATCGACGCCGCACAAATCGACCAAAAGCTCGAAATGCAGTTCTTCATGGTCGCGCAACGTGGTCATCACTGAAACATAGTGTTCGGGCAGACACTCGACGGTAATCTCGCCCAAAGCGGAAATAACTTTGCTTGCCTGATTGCCCAAAACGCGGCTGACGGTTTCGTATAAGTTTTGAATGCTTGCCATATCTTTCCCTCCCCTACTCGTCCCGCGCGATGGTGGAAGTGCGCTTGATTTTTTGTTGGAGCTGCATCAGGCCGTAAATCAGGGCTTCCGCAGTCGGCGGGCAACCCGGTACATAGACGTCTACCGGCACAACACGGTCGGCACCGCGCACGACGGAATAAGAATAATGATAATAGCCGCCGCCGTTGGCACACGAACCCATAGACAACACCCAACGCGGCTCGGCGAGCTGGTCGTACACGCGGCGCAGGGCAGGCGCCATTTTATTGGTGAGCGTACCCGCCACAATCATCAGGTCGGCCTGACGTGGGGACGGACGGAAAATAATGCCGAAACGGTCAAGGTCATAACGCGCCATACCCGCGTGCATCATTTCCACGGCGCAGCAGGCCAAGCCGAAAGTAACCGGCCACAATGAACCGGTACGCATATAGTTCAACACCGTATCCGCGCTGGTGGTGATGAAACCTTTTTTCAAAACGCCTTCTATTCCCATTCCAGCGCACCTTTTTTCCATTCGTAAACAAAGCCTACCGTCAGAACGACGATAAACACCAGCATAGACCAGAAGCCGTACGCGCCCAAATCTTTGAACACCACCGCCCACGGCAGCATAAACGCAACCTCCAAATCGAAGAGGATGAACAGGATGGCGACGAGATAATAACGCACGTCAAACTTCATCCTGGCGTTTTCAAAGGCTTCGAAGCCACATTCGTAAGCCGCGTCTTTTTCGGCGTAGTGGTGTTTCGGACCTAAAATCGTGCCGAGCAGGATAAACAGCACGCCGGCAGCGAGGCCGACGAGGATGAATACGAGGACGGGAAAGTAACTGGCCAACATGGTTTATGCCTAACTGGTTGACAGACAAATCTTAATATCCTGCTATTTTATCGAATTTCAAAATCCATTTAAAGGTAAATGTCGGTCAACTGTTAAAAAAATCCTAATAAATTCAATAAGTTTATGATAACGATTCTTATTTGTGTTTTGTTTCTTACTGTTTTATTTATCTCTTGCGGACAGTTCGCCATCCTTTTTGCAGGTAATGCTTAACGATCCCGAAACCCTGCCCGATTTGATTTTCAGACGACCTCCCCTATGCTTCATAAGCATTTGCATCCTTTAACACCTCCATGCCTTGTTTTAAGTCTGAATACCCATATGATTTAAAAACCCACCCTCAAAAAGGACAATCACAATGAATTTCAACAATCTGCTCAACCAAATTTTGGGAACGGTTCAAAAAAACAGCCGATCCGTATCCGACAGCCCGCTTAATTCTTTCGGCGGTGGCGCATTAGTGGCAGGACTGGCTTCTATGCTGATGAAAAAGAAAAACACCAAAAAACTGGTCAAGGCCGGTTCGGTCGCAGCTTTGGGTTATATTGCCTACAAAGGCTATCAAAGCTGGCAGCAAAACCGCAACCAATCCGAATTGCCGCAACAAGCGTTCGAACCTGTCGGCCAACTTGCCGAAACACACAGCCGCGTCATCCTGCGCACCATGATTGCAGCCGCCGCATCGGACGGGTTGATTGATGAAGCGGAAAAACAGGTCATTGCCCGTGAAAGCGGTACAGATGCAGAAATCGCCGCCTGGCTTGCCGCCGAATATGAAAGACCGGCAACAGTCGAGGAAATCGCAGCGGCCGTCGGCAACGACGAAGCTTTGGCCGCGGAAACCTATCTAGCAGCAAGATTGGTGTGTGCCGATTTATCCCGTAAAGAAATCGTGTTCTTAAGCCGACTGTCGCAAGCCTTGAAACTGGATGACCAGTTGGTGGAGAATTTGGAAAAGCAGCTTGATTTGGCTTGATAATAAGCAGGCAGACTTAAAAATATAAAGAAGGTCGTCTGAAAACCCTAAAGTGTGGTTTTCAGACGACCTTTTCCTTTCAGTCGGCGTTATTGCATTTGCGCGGCTTTTTGTTTTTCCGCTTCTTCGATTTTGCGGTCGTCTTCGTAATCCGAACGGAAGAGCCTGTCGAAACGGATGGTGTATTTCAACTCGCCGCCGTATGAACGGCTGCCGACGCGGGCGATGACTTGGATGGCGCGCGTGAGCTGGTACACGAGTTTGACGGACTGTTCGGCGCTGGAAATACCGTATTCGTAACCTACGTAGAGGTTGTTGGTGAACTGTTTGCCGACGGTCAATACTTGTTCTGCGGGGTTGAGTTCGCCGGTTTGGGCGTTGCGGCTGCGTTGGCTGGTGATACCCAAATCGTCCACCAGTCCAAGCCTGTCGTTGACTTGCCCGGCAAGCAGCGCGCCTGCTGCTGCGGAAAGTGCGGCATTGTCGCCGTCGCTGCCGCTGCTGGCGCGGTTGAGGATGAGCCAAGAGAGTTTGTCCTTTTCGCTCATCGCTTCCTTGGCAACAAGGGTCACGCGCGGATTGGCGAGGCTGCCGAGAACTTCGACGCCTGCACCGACAGGGGAAAGACGGCGTTCGGCGCGGATGTTCAGGTTAGGGTTATTCAACGGACCAACGAAAGAAACCGTACCTTTGGTGATGTCGAGGTCTTGACCGTAGGCTTTGTAGCGGCCTTTGACGACTTTCACCGTACCGACGCCTTGGATGGTTTCCCCCGGTCGGGCAATGATATTCAGCCTGCCGCCTATGGTGATGTCTGCGCCGTAACCGACAAAACGGATATTGTCGTTGAGGTTGAGCGTGAGGTTGAGGTTGATAGGTGTCACGGCGGCGGTTTGTTTTTGCTCTTCACCCAAGACGACGACATCGTCGTCCAACGAGGGCATGGAGGATTTTTGCGAACCGAACATACCGTAGTCGCTGTTTAACGTACCGTTGAGGAACACGCCTTTTTGCTGGTTATATTGCACTTTCGCGCTGCCGGAGAGGCGCAGGCGGCGGTTCGGACGGGAAAGGGTGTCGTATTTGTCGAAGACGACATCCACGTCAACGTCAGGGTCGGCGTTGGCAAGGTTGACGGAGCCTTTCAGCTCGAGCGTACCGCCTTTGTGGAACTTGAGGCTGTCGATGACCCAGCGTTGTCCCTGCAAATGGGAACGTAAAACGCCGTTGTCGAGGATGAGACCTTGGGTTTGGTTGCGGTAGTAGAGGTTTTCGCCGTTGAGCGTACCGGAAAGCTGCGGTTCGCCGACGCGTCCGCCAAGGCTGACGGCGGCATTCAGACGACCTTTGACGGTTTGTCCGACGGGTAGGAAGTTGCGGAAAACTTCGAGGTCAGCGACGTTGAGGTTGAGTTTGCCGCTCAAAGGCGCGGTGTCTATGCTTGAGCCTTGTCCGATGTTGACCGTACCGTTGGCAGCGCCGTAATTGCTGGTGCCGTTCAAGGTGGCGGCGACGGTAGGTGCGCCGACGCGCCCGCCTATGGTGGCGGCTGCATTCAGACGACCTGTAATGCCTTGCGCGGTGGCGGGCAGGAAGGTTTTGATGGCACCCAAGTCGGGGACGTTGAGGTTGATTTTGCCGCTTATGGGCGCGTTGGCGATTTTGTTGCCAAACTGCTGGCTGATGCCCAGATTGGCGTTGACGCTGCCGAAACGGGTGCTGCCGTCAAGCGTGCTGTCGATGCGGCCGTTTTGGAAGCGGGTGCGCAGGGAGAGCGCGCTCAAGCCCAAAGGCATCTGTTTTTTCGGGTCTTTGTTCGGCAGGATGATGTCGCCGCTTTGGCGGTTGATGTTGAGGTAGCCGCGGGCATTTTGACTGTACGCCAAATCCCAATCGCCGCCGAGTACCAAGTTGTGTTCGACGGGGATTTTGACGAAGTTTTGCAACTCGGTGATGTGCAGGCTTTGCGCGCTGCCTTTGCTGGTGATGCCGGCTTTTTTGTCCCAAACGAAGTTTTGCAGGTTGAGGCTGCCGCCCATCACACTCCAGCGCGCCGCGCTCATGGAAACACGTTCCGCACCTGCTTCGAGGTTCATGCGGTTTTGAAGTTTGAGGTTGAACGCGCCGCCGATGTCGAGTGTGTCCACGCTGCCCTTCCACTGGTTGAAGTCTTTATTCAGACCGCCCGCCGCGTTGACTTCGAGTTTGTAAGGCTTGCCGTCCAACGCCATACTGCTGCTGCCGTGTATGCGGTGTTGCGCACCCGTACCGTTGAGGGACAGGTTGACCGCATCGATGACGGTCGCGCCGCCGGAAAGGGCGATGTGGCTGCCTTTGATGTCGGCGGCAAGCGGACGGTTGATGTCGGGCGTGCCTTTGAGTTTGAAGTCAAGCATACGGATGTTGACGGCATCGCCGACTCGCAGGGCGCGCGCTTCGCCGGAAAGGTCGGCTTCGTAGGTTTTCAGTCCGCCCTTGAGGTCGCCTGAAATATAGCCGCGCGTATTGAGCAGACCGCCCAGTCCGAAACCGAAACGGGAAAGGTCGGGAGCGGTGATGTCGAGATTGAGACGGTCGCCTTTTTTACCGAAGCTGCCGTTGGTTTTGACGATATTGTTGCCTAAACGCAGGTCGGTCAGCGCGCGCGGGAGATGTCCGGATTCGTAAACGACGTCGGCTTTACCGCTGAGGGGAACGTTGTTTAACGTACTCGGTGCAAACTGCATTTTGCCGGCAAATTTTTCTTTCGCCAGTTCGCCTGAGAGATTGATGGTGCCGTTGACGCTGCCAACGGGCAGTTTCGGGTCGAGGCGGGACGGGTTGAACGCCTTGCTGGAAATGTCGAGCTTGAGCAGGCGGTCTTTGAAAAGTTCGAGCGAACCTTGCGCCGTCAGTTCGCCGCCGTTTTGCGGAGCGACGCGGACGCGGTCGAGTTTGAGGGTGCGCTGTCCGAGTTTTCTGTCGGTAGCGAAGGACAGCAGGCCGGAAAGTTGCGCGTTGCTGCTTTCAAGATTCCAGTCCACAGCGGGCGATGAGGTTTCACCTTTGACACCGATAAACCCGTTCCACTGACCGGCAACATTGGTGCGGACGAGGTCGTCTGAAACGAGGTTGTTCACATTAATCTTGAGCGCCAGTGCGTTTTTCACCGTATCGACCGTACCGGCAACATTGAACGAACCTTCCTCCAACAGCCCGATTTCAGACTCTTGGACGGTTACCACGCCGTTGTCGTTAATCGTGAAGTCCGCCAGAATATTGCGTACCGGAATGGCTTTTTCATCGGCAAAACCCGCCGCCTTGTTTTCCAAGTCGAGCGAGCCGTCCAGCGCGATACCGTGCGTAAACGAAGGCACGACGGTCGCGTCAAACGTCAGGTTTGCCTTAGGCAGCGACGGCAGGAAAGCAGTCGGATTGATATTGAAACCCTTGATCAGCACCTCGCCGATCATCTTGTCCAACGAAGCTGCAAACGGATGCACCGTAGATTTCGCCGACAAATGCACATTGTCGCCGTCCAGCAGAATTTCAGTCTGCACGTCCTGCAAACTGCCCCACAGACGCGCCTTACCCTCTATCGTCTCGCCTTCCAGCTCGCCCTTCGTCTGAATCGTCGTATTGAGCGCAAACGGCTTCTCCAGCCCGACCACCGCCGAACCCGTCGAATTGCTCCACGGCGTATCGAGGGTTTTCAAATCCAAGCGGTGTTCTTTCTGATCGTAATGGTATGCCGCATTCAGATGGTCGAGATAGACCGTCTGCTTGTCAAAATTTTTGCCCACGCTGAGTCTGCCCGTCTCAAAACGGTCGATAAACACCAACACAGGCAAATCAATGCTCTCAGGCAGTCCTTTGGACGGCTTTTTCTCTTTCGGCGGCGTCGGCTTCGGCACGACCGCAATATCGCCCGCCACAATTTCAGTAATGTGCAGGCTGCGCTGAAACAGCTCGGACGGCTTCCAATCAAAACGGAACGCGCTGATTTTCACATCCGCCCCATCCGTTTCAATCATCCACTTATCGCCGTGAAAACCCTTAACCAGCGTACCTTCCAGCGTTTCCGACGCAATCTTCACGCCGAACCAGGACGGAATCTTGTACAAACCGAAACGCAAACCCGATTCCGTCCCCACCAGCCAGCCGATAAAGCCCGCCAGCGCGCACACCAGCACAACCAACGTCAGCAACAGAACCCGCAACCAGCGCCTCTTGCGCTTGGGCGGGGTAGATTGTGTTTCGGACGACGTGGGCACACTGTTTAGCGTTTCTTGGGTTTCTTGGACTGCTGTTTCGGACATCTTGGCTTTCTTGTATGACTTAACGGCTTCTCAAAACTCCGCCGCACCCGACGGAATCGACTTTTCAGACGACCTATATTTAAGGACAGGTCGTCTGAAAAAGGATAATCATATCCCATTGCGACAAATTGTGCTTGGGAAAGACAGCATTTCAGGTTTCAGACGACCCCATATGCCCGAAGGTCATGCCCACAGCGGTAAAATGCCAACAAATGTATAGTAGATTAACTTTAAACCAGTACGGCGTTGCCTCGCCTTAGCTCAAAGAGAACGATTCTCTAAGGTGCTGAAGCACCAAGTGAATCGGTTCCGTACTATCTGTACTGTCTGCGGCTTCGTCGCCTTGTCCTGATTTAAAGTTAATCCACTATAAAAAGGTCGTCTGAAAAGATTGCGGCAGTTAAACCCACATTTTCAGACGACCTCTGCCTATTTCAGCAACCCAACGCAAATCAATGAAAAGAAACGCGTCAAGTTGCCTTAAGCTGCGGTTTACCTTCCCGACAATACTGCCGCACCTGCTTTCGCGACGCTCTCATCTTCATCAACCGAGCCGCCGCTCACGCCGACGCTGCCGACGATAACACCGTTTTTATCCACCAGCAGCACACCGCCGGCGAAAATCACCAAACCGTCGTTTGTCACCTCAATACCGTAAAGCTCGCCGCTCGGCTGTGAAGCCTTGCCCAAATCGCGGGTGGACATATTGAAATAGCGTGCCGTTTTCGCTTTTTTCTGCGCAATATCTTTCTGCGCAATATCAATGCTGCCGATAAACGCGTCGTCCATACGCGCAAACGCCTTCAAATTACCGCCCGCGTCCATGACCGCGATATTCATCGGCACCTTGATTTCACGCGCCTTTTTCATCGAAGCCTGCACCACCGCCTGCGCCTGAGCCGTCGTCAAATCGCCCGGCAGCGTTTTGGTCAAACCCGCCGAAAACGCCGGTGCACCCAATGCCAAAGTACACAACAATGCAACTGATTTTATGTCGCGCATAACTGTCTCCTTGTATCGAATCAATGAAAGGTACTGCACTTTTGATTGTATCTGTCGGCGGGAAGAATAAAGGTCGTCTGAAAACCATGAGACAGGTTTTCAGACGACCTCGGATGGGTTTTGAGTTTCAAACACCGTATGCCCACAGTTTCAGCAGGTCGGATTCGCCAATCCGAAACTTACCCTTACCCCTGCTTCTGGATGATATGCACGTCGCGTTGCGGGAAAGGAATATTGATATTGGCGGCGCGCAGGTTTTCCACTACCTGCTCGTTCAGCCCGAAGCGGAACGCGCCCAAATCGGCTTCATTCGTCCACGCCCAAAGCGTGATTTCGATGGCGCTGTCGCCCAAGTTGGTAATAAATGTTACCGCTTCTTTGCCTGGAGTCTGCACACACAAAGGATGCTCGGTGGCGGCTTTTAAAACAGCGGCTTTGGCGGATTTCAAATCACAGGCGTAATCGACGCCGACTACCACCTGCACGCGGCACAGCGGCATGGAAGAACGATTCACGATACTGTTGCTCATAACGACGCTGTTGGGCAGGATGACTTCTTCGTTATCCGGCGTACGCAGCGCGGTCTGCACCATTTTAATTTCGCTAACAAAGCCTTCGAAGCCGTTGACTTTGATGTAGTCGCCGACTTTAAACGGACGGAACAGAATAATCAGCGCGCCGGCGGCAAAGTTCGACAGCTGGTCTTTCAGCGACAAAGCCACCGCCAAGCCCGCGCCGCCGATTAAGGCGGTAACCGACGTGGTCGGAATGCCCAGCTTGCCCAGTGCGGCAATAATAATCAGGATTAACAGGCCGACATTAGCCACATTGCCGAGGAAGCTGACGAGCGTTCTGTCCACTTTGGCGCGGGTCAGCGCAGCTTTCATCAAAATAACAAGGCGGGAAGCTATCCATCTGCCGACAAAGAAAATCGCCAACGCGGCAACGAGGTTGGTACCGAATGCCATGCCGATTTCAACGAGACGTTCCCAGCCTGAGAATGAAGAGAGGTTTTCAAGATCGAAATTCATGATTTTTATTTATGGTTCAAGAATGGTAAAAATTTTGGATATTAATTGGTTATGCACCAAGCCTGTCCACATTTTCAGACGACTTTAAAACCTTGTGCCTAAACTGATGTGCCAGCGGAGTTTCTTGTCTTGGTGTCCGTAGGCAAGGTCGAAGGAGAACGGGGCGACGGGGCTGAACCAGCGCACGCCGACACCGGTACCGTGTTGCATACTCATATTTTTGAAATTGCTGGTTACATCGCCGACATCGTGGAAGATGGCGCCGGATACGCTTTTGGTAATCGAGAATTGATATTCGAGACTGCCGACCAACAATGCCTTGTCCGGAAGGACGGAATTGTTCGGTCCTTCCAAGCCGATGCTGTCGAGTTCGTAACCGCGGATAGAAGATGCGCCGCCGGTACGGAACATTAAACTGGAAGGCACGTCTTTGCCTTCGCGGGCGTAAACGTAGCCTGCCTGTCCGCGCACGATGAAGGTACCGAGTTTTTTGTTTTCAGGCGTGTAGAAATAGCCTGCGCGGGCGGTGGCGCGCGCCATGGCGGTGGATGAAAGGAGCTTGCCCAGCGTTACGCCGATTTTGCCGTCGAGGTAGTAGCCGTTTTCGGGACGCAGTTCGGTTTCGATGTTTTGGCGTTTCCACGAGGCGGTCAGCATGGTGGCGTGGCTGCGGCCGAGGTCGTAATTGGTATCGGGGACTTTGCGTTCTTCGGTAATAAATTCAATACCGAGACGCGATTCGATGCCGTTGCGGTCGCGCACGCGCCAAATGCCGCTGGTTAGGGCGCGTTTTTCAAGGTTTTGTGTGGTCGAGCGGTTGTAGGACGTGTTGGTCGTCCAATATTTGCCTTCGCTGTTGCGCGGCTGGCTGATACCGGCGGCAAGGGTGGTTTCGTATTTGTCCATGTCCCAAACGACGGAGCCGATGTAGCCTTTGTTGAAGAGGTTATAATAGTCGTAGCCGATACGTCCGCCGAGACCGTATTCGGAATCGTAGCGGATACCGGTTTCGAGTTTGTGGCGTTTGACTTCGGTGACGTTGACTTTGACGGGCACGCGGTCGCCGTGGAGGCGGTCGAAATCGGCTTGGACGGATGCGCCGGAGTAATGTCCGTTTTGTTCGAGCGCTTGTTGGAAGTCGAGCAAGAGGTCGAGATCGTAAGGCGCGCCGGGTTTGAAGCGTGCCAGACCGGCGACGACGTTGTCGGGATAACGGCGGGTACCGGTGATTTCAAAGTCGCCGAAATAAATGGGACGGTTGCTTTCGACGATCACGTTCAGATCGGCGGTGTTGTTGTTGGGATTGACGGTGGCTTGGGTGTTGCTGAGTTTGGCAAGCGGGTATTTTTTACGGGTTACTGCGCTGAGGACGGAGGTTTTGCTGCCGCTCCAGCCGTCTTGGTCAAAGTATTCGCCAACGGGCTGCTGCCAGTTGAGCATGGCTTTTTGGTAATACTCGGCAAGGTTGTCGTCTGAAAGGATGTCGCCGAGGATGGCAACGCTGACGTTGTCGATTTTGGTGCGCGGACCGGGATTGACGGCGACGGTGTAGCTCGCACCGTTGTCTTGGACATTGACGCTGCCGTTGAAATAGCCTTTGGTTTTGAGCATGGTTTTGACGTTGTCGGGTGCTTCTTCGGCGAGGAAGCCGACCTGCTCTTTGTCCAACTCTTCGTCCTGCTGCTGGGTAATCAGCGGCAGGTATTCTTCGAGCATGGATTTGACTTCGCTGTTTTTGGTTTCGATTTTGACGGGAAACTTGGGCGTCAGTTTGCCTACTTTGTCAGCCTGCTCGGATTGCCCGCCCTGCTTGAAGCCGGGAATCGGTTCGTAGTCTTCGGCACGCGGCAGATCGGCTGCGGCTGCGTGTCCGTAGGCAAGGGCGAGTGAAACAATCAAGATGGGCGAAGTCAGTCTGGTCATGGCAAAAAATGTTTCAACGACAGAAGAGTTTTAAATTCTACCATTATTTTCAATCTGGTTTAAAACCCGACTCAAGGCAGAGGGGTCGTCTGAAAAGGCGGATGCGCCTGCCTCTACGCGACAGAAGCCAAACACATTAACTCCTTCCAAACCGAAAAATATGGCACAAACTGCCCAATTCTACAAAAAATCAAGCATTTTTCGCCACAACATTCAATTTAATCTGTAAACCTGCACAATAATTGATATTTTCTTTTAAAATGCAACGTTTCTTAACACATAAAGTAAGAGGATGTATCATGGCAAGTGGTAATCCACTGCTGAACGCAGTCAACCGTATCGGACTCGTACCGCAAATCATCATCGGTTTAATGTTGGGCGTATTGGTCGGTACCATCTCCCCGAAAGCAGGCATGAACGTCGGGCTGCTCGGCGAATTATTCGTCGGCGCATTGAAAGCCGTCGCCCCCGTATTGGTGTTTGTCTTAGTAACCGCCGCGCTGGTGCAATACCGCAAAGGCGGCGAAGCCAAAATCAAACCCATCATTATTCTGTATCTCGTCGGCACATTTGCCGCCGCCGCAGTCGCCGTTGCCGCCAGTATGGCATTCCCAACCGGGCTGGTGTTTAAAGACGTAGCCGCCTCCACCCTCGCACCACCGTCCGGCATCGTCCAAGTCCTCAAAGAGCTTTTGATGAAGCTCGTGTCCAACCCGATTAACGCCATCGCAGAAGCCAACTACATCGGCATTCTCGCATGGGCGTTGGTTTTAGGCTCCGCATTGCGCCACCACGGCTCCGACACCACCCGCCAAGTCGTCTCCGACCTCTCCGAAGCCGTTACCACCGTCGTACAATGGGTTATCCGCTTCGCCCCCTTGGGCATTTTCGGACTGGTCTCCCAAACCGTCGCCGAAACCGGCTTTGCCGCCTTCCTCAGCTACGGACGCCTGCTGGCAGTCCTGCTCGGCAGCATGGCATTTATCGCCCTCGTTGTGAACCCGCTCATCGTCTGGTCGCAAACCCGTAAAAACCCCTACGGACTGGTCTTCACCTGCCTGCGCGAAAGCGGACTCTACGCCTTCTTCACCCGCTCCTCCGCCGCCAACATCCCCGTCAACATGGCATTGGCGAAAAAACTCGGCTTGCATGAAGACACCTACTCCGTCTCCATCCCTCTGGGCGCAACCATCAACATGGCAGGCGCAGCGATTACCATCACCGTCTTAGCCATGGCGGCCGCCTACACCAAAGGCATCGTCGTCGACTACCCCACCGCCCTGCTCCTGAGCCTCGTCGCCACCGTCGGCGCATGCGGCGCATCCGGCGTTGCCGGCGGCTCGCTGCTGCTGATCCCCGTCGCCTGCAGCCTCTTGGGCATCGACAACGACTTCGCCATGCGCGTCGTTGGCGTCGGCATGATCATCGGCGTAATCCAAGACTCCGCCGAAACCGCCCTCAACTCCTCCACCGACGTACTCTTTACCGCCGCCGCCGACTTAGGCAGCCGCCGCAAAGGTTAAAGAGCCGGTTGTTTCGCAAAAAGTCAAAAAGGTCGTCTGAAAAGTTTCAGACGACCTTTTTTACATCTAGCAATTTAATTAGTGCATTTGATAAACTCGACCGTTTTCAATCCTGTTTGGAGGTTTTCCACCGAATACAGCCTACCACTGTTTATTTCATAATTAAAATCGACAATCTTGGTTTCAACAGGTTCATCCACACCCATCTCAAATGCTTCATACTTTGCTTTTCCCACCATCTTATTTGGGGAATTTAAACGATAGCTTACAGGGGTATTGGAGATAATGTCTTCGTAATTAAAAACATCTATCACTTGCTGTTTAGCAAGATCTATGTCTTTTATCCATGATCGTTCCTGATAATTATTATCATAGTTTCCTTTACAGATATTCATAGCATCTATTTCCGTAATCGGGGCATCAATCAAACTAACCCATCTACCTCCAAACTCACTTGGAATCTGATAGTTGACTTTATTTGCTTCAGATGGATTAATTGTTATCGAATCTCCTGAAGAAACCATAACCTTACGTCCGTCATCCAAATAATTCACATCCGAAGTTGCATGATTCAAACGTACATCTTTTCCGTCAATATCAATCGATACGGCCTGACTCGAATCTGTATCCTTATCTTTAGATTTTAAAGTTACATTAATACCCGTCCCCTCATCGCAAGCACTCAGACAGAGTAAGGTAATCAAAGATAATATAAATATTTTCTTCTGGAACATCAATTTCTCCGTAAAATAAAAATAGTTGGCTAGATTTCGACCTAACCCAACTTGTAAATTAATTATTCAAAATTTGTCTAAAATTTTTCAGACGACCTTTTGCAGTTTCAAAATGAAATCTTCTAAATTATTTGCATTAAATGCAAAAAGAATCCATCAGCTTGGTATCAAACGACTTTTGATACACTTATCGATTTTATTGTCTTTCTTCAATTTAGAGATTTGGTGGTTTTGATAGTAATTGCTACAATCTTGATTTACTTTTTGCTGATTTGTCATTTGAGATCGATATCCCGTTTGTTGCCGGTATGCGGGTTCTACATGAGCGTATTGGGGCGAAGAATCCAAAGCACAAGCAGATAAAGCAAAGCAAACAATAATTGAAAACACAACCCTTTTCATAAACACTCCCTAATTAAAAAACTACTTGTAGCTCGGAGAAATACTTTTTTTCACTTCATAGATAGTCTGAGCTAAATTATCATCTGATTCAGCTATCTTATCCAACATTTCTCCTTGATTATTAACAATCATACATCTAATTTTGTGCTGAAAAACCAAAGAATGGTTTCGTAAATCGATACGTCTGTCCATAGCAATACTATCTTCGCATTTTTCATATTGTGTATTAAATTCATCCAATTCCTGTTGAAATTGTGAGAAGCTTGCTCCTTCTAAAATACGAGTCTGACATTCTTGTGCTGACTCCCCTTCTTGACAGCTTATATCAATCTGATTTTTTTTGATAAACTGCTCACCCAAACTTTGAGCCAGTTCTTCATCATCTGTTTTGAGCAAGTTAAATTTATCCAACTTAGCTTTCACCATTTTGACTATTACTGGCTTTAATTCCGTCTTAACGATATCAGTCGCACTTGAAACTACAATTTGTTTCCAAATAAATACGCACAAGGTAGTTAGTAATGTACCGATGACAGCAAAGGTTTTTTTCATATCGATTACAATTAAAATAAGAAATCAGAATTTTATTCGGGATAACCACTATCTCGTACATGACCTTTTTGCAGATAGGCATTAGACACATATCCAGTCAACCCGCCGACTTGAACTTTAACCCAGCAGCCACCGTTGGCATTGGTACAGGCGTTGGTTTCAGCCACCACTTGAAGTTGCTGACCGTCTTTCAATTGGGTAACAGAAACTGCTGAAATAGACGGTCCTCCTCTAAGATTTAACGAACCACTACCAGATTCCGAAATCACAAAAGCAGGGTAACGAACGAGTTTTTCGGTAACTTTGGGCACTTGTTGCGAAACGGTCGGTTTTGCCGTAGCTTTTGGGGTTTCTTCTTGTCTAATTCTGGGTTCTTCTTGTTTTATTCTGGTCTCTTCTTTTTGCTTACGTTCCTCTTCTAAAGCTTGTTTCTTTTTAGCTTCTTTTCGCTTACGTTCTTCCTCAGCAGCCTGTTTTTTCTTTGCTTCTTCCTGTTTTTTCTCTTCTTCCAGCATTTGTTTCATCTGTAAGTCTTCTTGAGCATCTTGGTAGGCTTTTTGATAGAGTTCGTCTTCTCTTTGTCGTTGCTCAATTTGTTTCCGGTGTTCTTGTTCTTGATTTTCGCGTTCGGCTTGTTGCTTTTGTTGCTGCGCCAATTGTTCTTTCAATGCAGCCAACTCTTTTTGAGTTTCACTTTCTCCACCATTACAGGCAGCAAGCAGAGACAGAGATAAAAAACCTACGGAAATAACTGATAAAGCTTTTTTCATGTTTACTCTCTAAATAGTTGAACGAAGAGAAAAAGTCTTCAAAATTGAATATAGCCTACATATCATTCAAGATGATGATGATGGCGTTGATATTATATTGCCGACTTTATGCAACTTTTACAAAAATTTATTTTTGATAATATATTTTCCTCATACGCTATGTCAATACTGATTATCATATTCCCAGACTATGCATTAATGCCATTCCCAATTTAAATAATATCCGATGACGAAAAGCCATAAAAATATCTGCCGACAACAAAATTCGTACTTGAACGGATAGAAACAATCGGTTACTAAAAAATATAGCTAAACAGCTGTATGAATTTCGTAAAATTAAGGAATAATCGGAACCTGCCCGTACAGCCGCGTTCCAACTACTTTCATCATTTTAGGATTCGGATGTTCAAAAAAGCCCTTGTTTTTATATTGGTTTTATTCTTTACCGCTGCGCTTTTGCCGCTGTGGATTATGTGGCGTGATTTTCAGGTGTCGCGGTTGGATGCGGATACGGTGCGTCCGGCGGATGCTGCGGTTGTGCTTTCGACCCGTGCTTATGAAGGGGGTCGTCTGAATCCTTGTTTGGTGGCGCGCGTTGAAGCGGCCGTCGAGCTGTATCGTGCCGGCAAGGTGAAGAAGCTGGTGATGACGGGCGGAGTCAGCCGTGATTTGCAGTCCTCTGCGGGCAATATGCAGATGATTGCGGAGAAAATGGGTGTATCGAAGGCAGACATTATTCAGGAACGGGAAGCGGGCAATACGTTTGAAAACATCGTGTTCAGCCGAAAATTTATCGAAAACAGCCCACGCGTCGTCATCGTCAGCGCCGGTTTTCATTTGGCGCGGGCGCGGATGATGGCGGACAAGCAGTGGCAGGGACACGATATTCAGGTGTATGCCGCGCCGTTTTGTTCCGAACCTTACGGCGGCTATGGTTACACGGTATTGCGCGAGTCGGCGGCGTTTGTCAAAAACGCTTTGAAGGGCAGGTTGTAGTTTCAGACGACCCGAATGCATATCGTTAAATCATGTATAATTGCAAACAATTTGACTGTTTGATTTAACCGTTTGACCGACCTACCGACAGGACTCCGACATGATCAACCCTATCGCTGCACTTTCCCCCCTAGACGGCCGCTACGCCAAATCCGTTGAAGCATTGCGTCCGATTTTCTCCGAATACGGCCTGATGAGGGCGCGCGTCAAAGTCGAATTGAGCTGGCTCAAAGCCCTCGCCGCCGAACCGAAAATCACCGAAATTCCCGCCTTCAGCGATTTCACGCTTGCCGAAATCGACAAAGTCATCGAAAACTTTTCATTGGAAGACGCAGCCGCCGTCAAAGCCATCGAAGCGACCACCAATCATGATGTCAAAGCCATCGAATACTGGCTCAAAGAACGTTTCGCCGGCGTACCCGAAGTCGCCGCCGCCAGCGAGTTCATCCACTTCGCCTGCACCAGCGAAGACATCAACAACCTGTCCCACGCCCTGATGCTGCAAGAAGCGCGCGAAACCGTCATCCTGCCGAAACTTGCCGAAATCATCGAAAAACTCACCGGCATGGCGCACGACCTTGCCGCCGTCCCCATGATGAGCCGCACCCACGGCCAGCCCGCCACGCCGACCACCTTGGGCAAAGAAACCGCCAACATCGTGTACCGACTGCAACGCCAGTTCAAAAACCTTCAGACGCAAGAATTCCTCGGCAAAATCAACGGCGCGGTCGGCAACTACAACGCCCACATGGTCGCCTATCCCGACGTCGATTGGGAAACCCACTGCCGCAACTTTGTCGAAATCAGCCTCGGCCTGACCTTCAACCCCTACACCATCCAAATCGAGCCGCACGACTACATGGCTGAATTCTTCCAAACCCTCAGCCGCATCAACACCATCCTGATCGACTTCAACCGCGATGTTTGGGGTTATATTTCATTGGGTTACTTCAAACAAAAAGTCAAAGCGGGCGAAGTCGGCTCTTCCACCATGCCGCACAAAGTCAACCCCATCGACTTTGAAAACTCCGAGGGCAACCTCGGCATGGCTAACGCCGTATTGGGCTTCTTATCCGAAAAACTGCCCGTCTCCCGCTGGCAGCGCGACCTGACCGACAGCACCGTCCTGCGCAATATGGGCGTAGGCGTAGGCTATGCCGTATTAGGTTTCGCCGCCCACCTGCGCGGTCTGAACAAGCTCGAACCCAACCCCGCCGCGCTGGCCGCCGATTTGGATGCCACTTGGGAGCTGCTCGCCGAACCGATTCAAACCGTTATGCGCCGCCACGGCGTCGCCAATCCTTACGAAAAACTGAAAGACCTGACGCGCGGCAAAGGCGGCATCACGCCCGAAGTGCTGAAAGTCTTCATCGAATCGCTGGAAATCCCCGCCGAAGCCAAATCCCAACTGCTCGCCCTGACCCCCGCGCTCTACATCGGCAAAGCGGAAGAATTGGCGAAACGGATTTGATGCAGCCTTGATGATTTGAGATTGAGTTGAAACAAAAGGTCGTCTGAAAACCAAAACTGATGGTTTTCAGACGACCTTTTTGTCAAATAAGAGTAGCGCGGGCTTTGCACACGACTTTCAACCCAGACATCAGAATCCAATCATTTCTATTCATTCGTGGGTAAAACCCACGCTACGGGCTTAGTTTTTGATACGGAACCCACCACCAGCCGTCATTCCCGCGCAGGCGGGAATCCATCGTAAAATCTGAGAAGCCTTGATTTGAAAAACAGTTTCTGAATTTCAAAAATGAATTCCCGCCTGCGCGGGAATGACGACGACCGGTAAGTTGCATACCGAAAATAAAGTAATTCAGCTATACCCACAAAATAAATACAAGTACACACACCCGATTCAAACTGACGAACGGAAAATCCCGCGGGCAAAGCCCACGCTACGGGGTTCGGTTATCTCAAAGCGTGTTTTGATGAATAAAGGTCGTCTGAAACCCGTGTCCGGCTTTGCGGCATCACCAACCCGCCTGTTGGCACGACTTTTCGCTTACGCTTTAAACGCATCCAGCCAAATTCGCCAGCTCTCGTCGGTATCGGCGCAGACGGTCAGGGTTTCGCCGTTTTCGATGCTTTGGAATGACAGGCTGCGGGCGTGGAGCATGAGGCGGGTGGTGTCGAGGTGGGCGGCGGTGGCGTGGTTTTGGCGCAGGTCGCCGTAGTTGGTGTCGCCGACGATGGGGTGGAAGATGTGTTTCATGTGGCGGCGCAGTTGGTGTTTGCGGCCTGTGTGCGGGATGAGTTCTGCCCACGAGTAGCGCGAGGTCGGGTAGCGGGTGGCGGATTGGAAGGGCAATTCGGTGCGCGCAAGGCAGCGGTATCGGGTTTGAGCGTCTTGGAGGGTGGCTTCGGTTTGGGATTCGGCGATTTTGTCGGGCTGATATTTGAGGGGGTAGTCGATGAGTCCGTCGTCGGGCAAATATCCGCGCACGATTGCCCAGTAGGTTTTGCGTGTGGTTTTTTGTTCGAACTGCTGCGTCAGCAGGCGGGCGGCTTCGGGGTCGAGGGCAAACAGGAGGACGCCGGATGTGGGGCGGTCGAGGCGGTGGGCGGGATAGACGTGTTGTCCGATTTGGTCGCGCAGGGTCTGCATGACGAACTGTGTTTCGTGGCGGTCGAGCCAGCTTCGGTGGACGAGCATTCCGGCGGGTTTGTTGACGGCGATGGTGCGGCTGTCGCGGTAGAGGATGTCGAGCATGGCGGGATGTGGGCACAAATGGGGAATTGTAACGCAAGCGGTCGCGGCTGAGACGGCAATCTTGGGCTGGAACGCATGATTCGGTTCAAATAAGGAACACTTGCTGCCGTTCATGTTTGCGTTTTCAGACGACCTCGGGTTCTGTCGGTTACAATGTGGGGGTTCAATAAGATGAAGGAAAAACTGTGAGCCTGCTCAAAAAACTGCCCAAGCCTATGCTGACCGATGAGGCGCGCCGCGAGATTCAGGCGCGGGAGTCGTATCATGTTTTGAAGATTATTTCGGAATTTGTCGAGGCGGGCGAGGAGCTGCGGGCGATTCAGCCTGCGGTCAGCATTTACGGCAGCGCGCGCACGCCGGAGAATCATCCCGACTACGAATTCACGCTGCGTCTGGCGCGCAAGCTCTCGGATGCCGGTTTTTCCGTCATTTCGGGCGGCGGGCCGGGGATTATGGAAGCGGCGAACAAAGGCGCGTTTGCGGGCGCAAGCCCTGCGGTGGGGCTGAATATCGTGTTGCCGCACGAACAAAAAGCCAATCCGTATCAGGATTTGTCCATCAAGTTCCAACATTTCTTCCCGCGCAAAGTGATGTTTGTGAAACACGCGGTCGCGTATGTCGTCATGCCCGGCGGCTTCGGCACGCTGGACGAATTGTTTGAAAGCCTGACGCTGGTGCAGACAGGCAAAACGCCCGACCGACCGATTATCTTAGTGGGCAAGGATTTCTGGTCGGGCTTGTTGGACTGGATACGCAAAGAGCTGCTCGGGCGAGGACTGATTGCGGAAGCCGATATGGATTTAATCCGACTGATTGACGGCGAAGACGAAATCATCGAAGAAATCTTCGCGCACTACGAAAACCGCTTGGAAGATTTTTCCGAAGGCGTCAACGCGTGGTCGCTCGGATTGTGATGGGCTGAGAGGTCGTCTGAAAACCTTCCGAATCTCGCGGGTTGCGTTGAAATCAAGACAAGCGGCAACGCCGTATCGGTTTCCAGTTAATCCACTATAGAATCGTTTCAGACGACCCCTGCCTATTTCGGTACAATATCTTTTCTCTTCGCCGCAAGGCAGCCACGCCGCTGCGAATATTCCCTTTATCCACTCCACCCGACCCAACCGTTCATGACCGATACCGCCCAAATCATTACCAGCTACGGCCGCCGCTACATCGTGCGCACGCCCGACGGCAAAACCTACGAAGCCAGCACGCGCAAAAAGCGGGTGGACTTCGCCTGCGGCGACCGCGTGCATATCCAAAACATCAACGCCGAACAAGCCGTCATCGAAGACTACCTGCCGCGCGAAAGCCTGCTCTACCGCCAAGACGCGTGGAAAACCAAGCTCATCGCCGCCAACGTCAGCCAGCTCCTTATCGTTACCGCCGCCGTTCCCTCGCCCAGCGAAGCCCTGCTGCAACGCGCCCTCCTAGCTGCCGAAGCCGCGGGCATCCAAGCCGTCATCGTCCTGAACAAAGCCGACCTGCCCGAAACCGCCCTCTGGCGCGAAAAACTCAAATTCTACGAAACGCTCGGTTATCCCGTCATCGAAACCCGCGCGCTGGAAAACGCCGACATCCTGCGTCCCGTCCTACAAGGGCATACCAACATCCTGCTCGGACAAAGCGGCATGGGCAAATCCACCCTGACCAACGCCCTCTTGGGCAACCAAACCGCCCGCACCGGCGACATATCCACCGCGCTCGATTCAGGCAAACACACCACTACCCACGCCCAGCTCTACGATTTAAACGAAGCAACCCAATTAATCGACTCCCCCGGTTTGCAAGAATTCGGCCTGCACCACCTCGAAGTCGCCGACCTGCTGCAATACTTCCCCGACCTGAACCACCTCGTCGGACAATGCCGCTTCCACAACTGCACCCACCGCGCCGAACCCGGCTGCGCCGTCAAAGCCGCCGTCGAAGCAGGCGAAGCCAAGCCCGAACGCATCGAATTTTTGCAACGGATAACGGATGAGTTGTTGAGATAGGGTAGGCAATCGGAATTGTCTTTGTGAAATAAAAAAACGTCGTCTGAAAACTTGTAAAACAGGTTTTCAGACGACCTTTTTTCATAACGGCAAACTTACGCAACCGCAGGAGCGACGGCTTTCACATAGTTCAGCGCGATAAATTGCTTTTCGGGATCAAGCTCGGTGATTTTGAGCAGGACTTGCGTTTTAGGCAGCGCGTCAAACGGGATGCCGGTGGCGCGCGTTACCAGCGGCAGGCCTTCGATGCGGACGAGGTCTTCTTTGAGGATGGTCGCAGTCAGCTCGTTTGTGCCTTGTTGTTGCAGGTACACGAGGCTCCAGTAGGCTTCCATCTGCCGTTGGAAATCGGCGTAGGCGGCGTAGGCGGTGTCGAAATCGCGCAGTGCGGCGAAGAGTTCGGCATCGCTTTGCTGGAAGAGCGGTTCGGCGGTGTCGTCTATCAGGCTGAGGAGTTGTTTTTGGTTGATGTAGTCGGCGGCGCGGCGCAGCGGCGAGGTGAACCAGCCGTAATGCTGCACGCCCATGCCGATGTGCGGCTCGGATTTGGTGCTCATGCGCACTTTTCCGGCGGGTTGCACGCGGAAGAGGCCGGGCAGGTCGTTATCATGGAGCATCTGCGCCCAAGTGCTGTTGGCGAGTATCATCATTTCGCTGACCAGCATGTCGATGGGCGAACCGCGTTCGCGGCGGACGACGGAGACTTTGCCTGCTTCATCCAATTCGATGCTGTAATCGTATTGCGGCGCGCGGTCGGGTTCGTATTTGCCGCGCGCTTTTTGCAGGGCGACGGCGAATTGGTGCAACCAAATCAGGTCTTGATGATGGGCGAACATCATTTCGCCGGCTTCGTCCAAGCCGGTTTCAGCGTTGAAATGCGGCTCGATGGCTTGGATGCGCAGGTTTTCGGCAATGTTGACCGCTTCGATTTTGCAGGTCGGCTCGCCGATGTTGAACTCGCCGTCCACATCGAAATAAATGCTGACGGCAGGGCGGTACGCGCCCGCATCGAGGCTGAACGCGGCAATCCAGTTTTCGGGTAGCATGGTGATTTTGCCGCCGGGGAAATAGACCGTGCTCAAGCGTTCCATGATGTTTTTTTCCATTTTGTCGCCTGGTTTAATGGCGAGCGACGGCGCGGCAATGTGGATGCCGACGCGCTTCGTGCCGTTGCCCAAATCGGTCAGGCTTAAAGCGTCATCGACTTCGGTGGTCGATTCGTCGTCAATGGAAAAGGCGGTAACGTCGGCTTTGGGCAGGTCGGGCATTTCGGGCAGGGGGAGGTCGGGGAAACCTGTTCCTTTGGGGAAGTATTTGATTTCAAAACCGTCTTGCAGATATTGGGGGATGGACGTAATGCCGCCTGTTTTTTTTGCCAATTCGTAGGCGGAGGTTTTCAGCGCGTCGGCGGCTTTGGTAAAGGCTTTGTAGGTTAGCGACTGTTTGTCGGGCGCGTGCAGGATGGTTTTCAAATCTGACGCGATTTCAGACGGCATCTCGCCGCGTTTCAAGGCTTCTGCCCAAGCGTCGATTTGCGCGTCTTGCTGTTTTTTGCGTTCGATGGCGGCAAGTGCCTGTTTCAAAGTTTCTTCAGGCGCGGCTTTGAACACGCCTTTGGCTTTTTTGTAGAAATACATCGGCGCGGCGTAAAGCGCAATCAAAGTCGCCGCCAGCTCGGTTTTGGTCGGTGCATGGCCGTAATATTCTTCGGCGATGGCTTCGGCGGAAAATTCTTCTTCGCCGCATACTTCCCACAATAAATCGGTGTCGATGTCCGCCGCCTGTGCATGCGCGTTTTCCAAAAACGCCGCCATATCGCCGTCGAACTCGGCAAAGACGTTGTTCGCCTTCACTTTGGTGCGCTTGCCGTGTTGGGTATCGACTTGGTAGGTGGCGTCGTTTTTTTGGACGATGGCGGCGACTTTGAATTGGCCGGACTCTTCGTAAAAGATATTCATGTATTGCTGCTGTCAGGTTGAAGTGGGAAACGGGCGATTTTAGCAGATTCTCGTTGATAAAGACGGACAAAAGGTCGTCTGAAAACTTGCCCTCCCTTTCCCATTTCATTGAAACCGCCTTTTCAGACGACCTCCGCCTACTTTGACCGCGCTCAAACCTGCTGCGCTCTGCCCATGCTGCCTGATTTGAAATAATTTGTTTAAAAATAAAAGGATAGGTTTGCATTTTGCCCGAGGTCGTCTGAAAACCTGCGCTTTGCAAACCTGTGGTTTAGGATTAGTATAACTATACCAATTTATCCTAAATCCATTTCAAATCATTCACTTCGGAGAGATTCCATGAGCTACACGGCCCCTGTAAACGAATTGCGTTTCGGCATCCGCGTGCACGGCAGGTTGGACGAAATCCTGCAACTGCCCCATGCGGAAGGTTTGGACGCGGAAACGGCGGATGCGGTGCTGGACGAGGCGGCGCGGTTTGCCTCGGAGCAATGGGCGGACACCAACCGCACCGGCGATTTGCACGGCGCGGGTTTTTCAGACGACCTGATTACCACCCATCCCGATTTGGCGCGTGCCTACTATGATTTCTGCGAAGCGGGTTGGGCGGGTTTGCGCGCGCCGGCGGAGTTTGGCGGACAGGGGCTGCCGGCGGTCGTGTCGGCGGCGTGTGAAGAGATGTGGTGCGCCGCCAACCTCGCCCTGTCGCTGATGCCGATGCTGACGCTGGGGGCGGTGGACGCGCTGTTCAAACACGGCAGCGAGGAGCAGAAGCAGATTTACCTGCCGAAAATGTGCAGCGGCGAATGGGCGGGAACGATGAATTTGAGCGAGCCGCAGGCGGGTTCGGATTTGAACCATATCGCCACCCGCGCCGTGCCGAAAGAAAACGGTGCGTATGCCCTCAGCGGTCAGAAAATCTTCATCACTTGGGGCGATCAGGAAATGACGGAAAACATCGTCCATCTGGTGCTGGCGCGCCTGCCCGATGCCGCGCCGGGCGTGCAGGGCGTGTCGATGTTTATCGTGCCGAAATATTTGGTGAACGCGGACGGCAGCTTGGGCGGACGCAACGGCGTGCGCGCCATCGGCATCGAACACAAGCTCGGCATACACGCCAGCCCAACCTGTACGATGGAGTTCGACAACGCCGAAGGCTATCTGGTCGGCAGGGCGGGTAAGGGTTTGGCGTATATGTTTACCATGATGAAAACCGCGCGGCTGAACGTCGGCATCGAAGGCCACGCCGTCGCCGAACGCGCCTACCAAAATGCGCTCGCCTATGCGAAAGAGCGCGTGCAGGGACGCGACGAGGCGGACGGTTCAGACGACGTGGCGATTATCCGCCATCCCGACGTGCGCCGTATGTTGTTGATACAAAAGGCAACGCTCGCCGCCCAACGCGCCCTGTATCTGCGCGCCGCCGCCCTGACCGATTTTGCCGCCGCCTGCCCCGACAACGTATTGCGCAAAGAAGCCGAGCGCGAACTGGATTTCCTGATTCCCATCGTCAAAGCCTGGCCGACCGACAACGGCGTCGTCCTAACCAACCTCGCCGTCCAGATTTACGGCGGCGCGGGCTACGTCGAAGAAAGCGGCGTGGCGCAATACCTGCGCGACGTGCGGATTACGCCGATTTACGAAGGCACCAACGGCATACAGGCAGCCGATTTGGCAGGGCGTAAAACCACCGGCAAAAACGGCGCGCTGCCCTTGAAGCTGCTCGCCGAAGGCAAAGAGCTGGCGGACAAACTCGCCGCCGCCGAACCCGCCGCCGCGCAGCAACTGGCGCAAGCCATTGAAACGGCGGAACAAAGCATCGCCCGCATGGTCGGATACGCCGACCGTCCCGCCCTCGCCGCCGCCGCGTCCAACGCCTACCTGCAACAAATGGGGCTGACGCTCGGCGCCATCGGACTCGCCCGCGCCTACCTTGCCGCCGAAGCCGCCCAAAAGGACGACGCCGACGGCTTCGGCAGCGGTTTCTACGCCGCGCAGCAACACAACGCCCGCGTCTATTGCGCCCACGTCCTGCCGCAGGTTTACGCCTGCGCCGCGCAGATTGAAAACGCGCAGGCATTGCTGGACGTGCCGTTAGAACTTTATTGAGGGATACGGGTTTGAAAAGAGGTCGTCTGAAACCGGATTTCGGATTTCAGACGACCTCTTTATGGGTTTCAACCTATCCTTTTAAACGGCGGCAGGCTGGCTAGTAATTGTTGACCGTATCGCTGCGTTTTGACGCGGTTGTCGAGGATGGTCACGCGGCCGTAGTCTTGTTCGGTGCGGATGAGGCGGCCGACGGCTTGGATGAGTTTGATGCCGGCTTCGGGGACGGTGATTTCGATGAAGGGGTTGCCGCCGCGCTGTTCTATCCAGCGGTTTTGGGTTTTTTCGATAGGGTTGTCGGGCATGGCGAAGGGGAGTTTGGCGATGATGACTTGCACGCAGGCGGTGCCGGGCAGGTCGAGTCCTTCGGCGAAGCTGTCGAGTCCGAAGATGATGCTGGCTTTGCCTTCTTCTATGGCTTGGTGGTGTTTTTGCAGGAGGATGGCTTTGGGCAATTCGCCTTGTACGAGCAGGAGCGGCAGGTAGTCTTCGGGCAGGCGCAGGGCGACATCCTGCATTTGTTTGCGCGAGGAAAACAGGACGAGCGTGCCGATGGCTTCGGTGGGCGAAATGAGCTTGGGCAGCCATTCGACGATGGCGGCGGTATGCGCGGCGGGGTCTTTGGGACTGGCATGCACCGGCGGGATGTAGAGTTCGCCTTGTGCGTCGAAATCAAACGGGCTTTCTAGGGCGAGGGTGGTGGTTTCGGGCAGCCATTGCAGTCCGGTTTGACGCAGGATGAGGTTGAAGCTGCCCAAGGATTGCAGGGTGGCGGAGGTCAACACTGCACCTGCCGCACGCCGCCACAGGCTGTTGGCGAGGTGGGACGCGCTGCTGATGGGGCTGGCGTTGAAAATGTAGTCGTTTTTGTCGTCGGCGCGGCGGGTTATCCATTTTGCCAGCGGTTCTTCGCCCTCGAGTGGGACGGTGGAGAGCAAGTCCCATGTAGCGGTGATTTGTTCGATACGGGCGCGGAATACGCCGAATTCGGTACTCAGGCGGTCGATTTGCGCGCTGTTTTGGTCTTTGTCGCGGCGGGCGGCGGACAATGCGTCGTTGAGGCTGTTGATGTGTTTGTAGAGGCTGCGGGCGGCGATGGCGGTGTTGGAAACGGTGGTTTCGAGGCCTTCGGGGATTTTGCCGTCTTCCCACAGCCAAGTCGGTTCGCTATTGGTCCGTCTGTCGTTTTCAGACGACCCCAAGCTCAAAGACGGCTCTTCGGCGAGGTGGAACTGCCATTCGTGCAGGCTTTCGAGCAGCGCCGCGGCGGCTTCGTCGGCAAGGTTCGCCAACTCGCCTTTGTCGGTGAGTGCGGCAATTTTGCCGGTAACCTGCGGCAGCTTTTCCAACGCCCACACTGCTTGGTTCCACGAATGCTCGGCGGCAAACTGGCTGAGTGCTTTTTTGGGCAGGTGGTGCGCTTCGTCGATGCAGTAGAAACTGTTTTCAGGGTCGGGCAAAATCACGCCGCCGCCCATGCTGATGTCGACCATCAGCAAATCATGGTTGGTTACGACGACATCGACGGTTTCCAGCGTGTCGCGGGCAAGGTAAAACGGGCATTCCGGGCGGTTTGGGCAGGCGGTTTTGAGGCAGCCGTAGTTGTCGTTGTTCACCTTCATCCAGATGGTGTCGTCGATTTTTTCCGGCCAAGTGTCGCGGTCGCCGTTGAACCGACGGGCGGAAAATTCGTCGGCGATGTCGCGCAGCAGTTTCAATTCTTCGGGCTTGGGTTTGCTGTCCCACAAGACGGCGGGGGCTTCGAAGCCGAGCAGGTTTTGCTGGGCGTTGCTTTGCGTGAGTTGGTAGAGTTTGTAGGGGCAGAGATAGCGGCCGCGCCCTTTAGCAAGCGCGAAGGTCAATTCCAAACCGCTTTTTTCAACCAAAAACGGCAGGTCGCGGTCCACCAACTGCTCCTGCAAGGCAACTGTCGCGCTGCTCACAATCAGCCGCTTGCCGCGCGTCTGCGCCATAATGCCGCCCGCCAGCAGGTAGGCAAGCGATTTGCCCACGCCGGTCGGCCCTTCGATCACGGCAATGCTCTCGCCCTCGCGCTTGGGCGGCTCGCCGCCTTCTTCGCGCGTCAACGTCCGCGAAAAAGCGTTGGCAACCGCCGCAATCATTTCCCGCTGCGAAGCGCGCGGACGGAAACCGGGCAGGTTTTTGCCGATATTTTGGTAATGGTCGCGGATGGCGTTTTTTTCTAAATCGGTGAGCATCGAGGTCGTCTGAAAAGGTGAATTTGCTTATGGATTGGTTATTTTAGCATTTTTCGCGGACGGGTTCGGGAGAGATGGGCAGCGGCGGTTTGGCGCGGGTGGGGTCAATTTCTTGGTGTATCGTTGAAATATAGTGGATTAACTTTAAACCATTATAAAAATAAGGGCGCATGATTGCGCCCCTTCGGTTTTCAGACGACCCCTTAAGCTTGGCGGGATTAAGCCGTCTTGTTCCGCAACGGCAGTTTGATATGCGGCTTGACGGGTTTGGGCGCTTCTTTCAAGCCCAGTTCGATTTGCTGCTCTTCGCTCAACAAATTGCTCCAGTCGCCTTTTTTATACCACTCGCGCCCGTCCAATTCGATGGGGTGCTGGATGCGCTCGCAGCCGTTGCCGCACTGTAAATCATCTTCTTTACAATATTTGTCGCAACCCCAGCAGATGCGCTCCGGCGCTTTGGGGAAGATGGGGAATTTTTTTGCCATGGTGTGAAATCCTTGTTTTTATTTTCATGAAATTATAAATGATTCAATTGCGACAGCTTGGTTTTTGTACGTCTTTTTACGCTGGATGGTTAAGAAATGTATAAGGTCGTCTGAAAGGCAGAGTCTGTGCGTTCGTCTGTTTCATCACACGCCTTCCCTATATCGGCGTAAAATCCGTACCTATTCATTCGATAATAATACATTATGCCCTTCCCCGAATTGACTGACGCCGAGCTTGCCGAATCCCGCAAGCTGCTCCTGCGTTTTGCCCGCATCCAATTGCCCGACCGCCCAGATTTGGCGGAAGACCTTGTGCAGGAAACCATGCTTTCCGCCTACCGCGCTGCCGAAGGTTTCAAAGGAGATGCACAAGTGGGCAGCTGGTTGTTTGCCATTCTGAAAAACAAAATTACCGACTGCCTGCGCCAGATTGGACGGCAGCGCGAAGTATTCGCCACGCCTACGGAAGAAATGTTGGACGAAGCCTTTGAAGAACGATTTGCATCAGACGGGCATTGGACGGCGGACGGCCATCCGCAAACTTGGGCCTCGCCCGAAAAAACGTTGGACAACAAAGAGTTTCGTGAAATCTTGCAAACCTGCCTCTACCAAATGCCCGAAAACACCGCCCGCGTGTTTACCATGAAAGAAATCCTCGGCTTCTCATCCGACGAAATCCGCGAGCAATGCGGTATCAGCATGTCCAACTACCACACCATCATGCATCGCGCCCGCGAAACCCTGCGCCAATGCCTGCAAATCAAATGGTTCGGCAATGCAGGACATGCCGGTTAAGCCCGTTAGGAAAACACGATGAACAAATGCCGCAAAACCGCCTACCTGCTCTCCAAAAAACAGGACGAAACCCGCCTGACCGTTCCCGAACGCGTTTTTCTGGGCAGCCACCTGCTGATATGCCCCCATTGCCGCGAATATAAAAAACAACTCGACCTTATTCAGAAAGCCATGAAAAAGATGTTTTGAGGCTGGCGGATAAGGTAAAAAGGTCGTCTGAAACCTGATTTTGGATTTCAGACGACCTTTTTCATAAGAGGAGGCACGGATTGATCGCCGTTGAAGATGAATTTTCTATGAAGTGGAAAGCCCGTAAAAAAGCCGAGTTTTTAAGCTCGGCTTTTGCAATTTGGCGGGATATGGGCGGATTTGAAGGCGCGGCAGACGCGGTTAAAACTGCCCAATAAGCTGGCGGTTTTATAGGAATGGTCGTGCGATGTCAACATTTTCTGCCTTTTTTCAGAACAAAATATGACTTATGCCAATATTTGTTACTACAATCCACTACATCAGCGGAAACATGAAAATGATGTGTGTTAGAATTTTTTCAGCTGTTTTATAAAACAGTACCTTAACTAAAAAATTTAAGAAGGATAGAACATGAACAAATTACTAATTGCTGCAATGATGATGGCTGCATTGACAGCTTGTTCCCAAGAGGCCAAACAAGAAACTAAGGAAGCGGCTACCGCCGTTGCCTCCGATGTTAAAGACGCTACTGCTTCTGCCGTTGATACTGTTGCTTCTGCCGCTCAAGAAGCGGCAAGCAAGGTAGAAGAGGCTGCCGACAAAGCTGCCTCAGAAGTGAAAGAAGCGGCTCCTGCTGAAGCCAAACCGGAAGAAAAACCAGCAGATGCTTCTTCTGCCAAAGTGGACGGTAAAGCCGTTTTTGAAGCCAACTGTAAAATGTGCCACGGCGGTACTATCCCAGGCGCTCCAGTTGTCGGTAAAAATGACGACTGGGCTCCGCGCATCAAACAAGGCAAAGAAACCTTGCACAAACACGCACTCGAAGGCTTCAACACCATGCCGGCAAAAGGCGGCAACACCAGCCTGAGCGACGACGAAGTCAAAGCGGCGGCTGACTATATGGCAAACCAATCCGGCGCCAAATTCTAAGCCGTACAAATCAAAACGCACCTTGCAATAAGGTGCGTTTTTTTATGGGGAAACAGCTTTAAAAAGGCGAAAACCGTTTGAAAGCAACCCTTACGGAGACAAGTAGCTTTACAAACGGTTTTCAGGTCGGCCTAGCGACCCACCAGCTGATAATTATACCAACATCATGCCTTTTTGACAAACTCTGATTTCAAATTCATCGCGCTGCCGTCGATTTTGCAACCGATATTGTGGTCGCCTTCTTGCAGGCGTATGCCTTTTACCTTGGTTCCTTGCTTGATGACCATGGAGCTGCCTTTGACTTTGAGGTCTTTAATCAGGACAACGGTGTCGCCGTCCTGCAACACGGCGCCGTTGGCATCTTTGACGCTCAGGGTTTCTTCGGCGGCTTCGCCGTCGTTTTCCGTCCATTCAAACGCGCATTCGGGGCAGATGTATTGGCTGCCGTCTTCGTAGGTGTATTCGGATTGGCATTGCGGGCAAGGTGGGAGGGACATGGTGGGGATTCCTTTGGTTGAGAAGCGGGGGATTATAAGGGAAAGGGAGCAAGGATACGACGGCTTTGTATAGTGGATTATAGTGGATTAAATTTAAATCAGGACAAGGCAACGAAGCCGCAGACAGTACAGATAGTACGGAACCGATTCACTTGGTGCTTCAGCACCTTAGAGAATCGTTCTCTTTGAGCTAAGGCGAGGCAACGCCGTACTGGTTTAAAGTTAATCCACTATACCTATGCTTCAATACAAAACGACCTGTCTTGCAACAGGTCGTCTGAAAACACGGATGCGGCTTAGAGGGACAGCGAAGCTGCCTGAATCAGACCGCGTGCTTTGGCTTCGGCTTCGGCGGCACGCTCTTGCGAGGTGAACGGACCCATTTTGACGACGTATTCGTAGTCGCGTTTCTCCATGGAAACTTTCGGATTCATTTTGCCGTAAGAAAGGTTTACCGCAGCTTGGTTCATATAGGCTTGCGCTTCGCGCTCGGTACCGAAGGATTTCAAATCGACGAAAATGTCTTGACCGTTGTAAGCTTGGGCGCTTTGACCCGGAACGATTTGCTCGACTTTAACGTGTGCCGTGCCTTGGTTGATGAAACCCAATTGTTGGGCGGCGGCTTTGGACACGTCGATTACGCGGTTACCGTGGAAAGGACCGCGGTCGTTGACGCGGACGATGACGCTTTTACCGTTTTTGGTGTTGGTCACACGGGCGTAGCTGGGAATGGGGAGGGTTTTGTGGGCGGCGGTCAGGGCGTTCATATTGTAACGCTCGCCGCTGGAGGTTTTACGGCCGTGGAACTGGCTGCCGTACCATGAGGCGTTGCCGGTTTGGCTGAAGTTGGATACTTTGGTCATCGGCGTGTAGCGTTTGCCGGCGACTTTGTAGCTGCGGTTGGCAGAGGAACTCAGCTTCTCGGCGCGGACGATGGAGTCGGCAGAGGCGGAATGAATGGAAAGGATGCTGATTGCAACAGCAGTCAGGGTGGAGAAAAGGGTGGTTTTAGATAAAGTCAAAACGTAGTCCGTTCTTGAGTTGATAACGCGGCGGGATGACTCCCAGGCGGTTTCAGACGACGTATCGGCGGTTTGACAAAAACCAAGCTGTTAAACAGTATCGCCTTGGTTTTTGTCAAACGGCTCAGGGAGACTCCCTTGCGGATGTTATACACCGCCTGCGTAACCGTTTTGCCGCCATGCTTCAAACAGAATCACGGCGACGGTGTTGGAAAGATTCATGCTCCGGCTGCCGAGCTTCATGGGCAGGCGCAGCTTTTGCCCTTCGGGCAGGGTGTCGAGGATTTCGGCGGGCAGTCCGCGTGTCTCGGGGCCAAACAAAAAGACATCGCCCTCAACAAAAGAAACTTCGTCGGGACGGGTTTTGCCTTTGGTGGTCAACGCGAAAATGCGGCGCCCTTCCAAGGCTTTGAGACAATCTTCGAAATTCTCGTGTACCGTCAGTTTTGCAAACTCGTGATAATCCAAACCTGCGCGTTTCATTTTTGCCGAATCCAGCGGAAAACCGAGCGGCTTGACCAGATGTAAATCGGCTCCGGTGTTGGCGCACAATCGGATGATATTGCCCGTATTGGGCGGGATTTCGGGTTGGTACAAAACTATGGTAAACATATAAATCAATCACTTATAGAGCGGCATAATGCCGAATTGTTCCGTAGGTGTCAAAAACTTTAAGCTATTTTTTCATTGGCGGACGCGCCAAACTCCAGCAAAAAATCTTGCCTGCGCCTGATTTTTTCAGCGTCCGCGCCAATTCGTTCAGCGTCGAGCCGGTGGTGCACACATCGTCGATTAACAAAATATTACAGTTTTTCGAGATATGACCATTGATTTCAAAGGCATTTTTTATGTTACGTACCCGGTCTGCGCTTTTCAGCGTACTTTGCGGCTCGCGATGTCGTCTGAAAACCGTCCGTCGCGGCAGCAGCGTCCAGTCGTAATGTTCGGACAGAATATCCGCCAATTCCTCGCTTTGGTTGAAGCCGCGGTGCAGCCGCCTTTCTTTGCTCAACGGCACGGGTAGCACAAAATCGAAACGTTCCGTTTCCAGCCAGTCGGGCGCATGGCGGCGCATCAGTTCCGCCAGCGGACGGCTCATGCCGAGGTCAGCCAAATGTTTCAACGCGCGTATCATACTGCTGACGGGCGGCTCATAATACAGCGAAGCCCACATCCGCTCAAATGCCGGCGGCTTCTTCTGACAGCCGCCACACACCGCCCCGCCCTGTATCGGGCGGAAACACAAAGGGCAACTGTTTGCCGCGTCCGTAAAAAATTCTTCCAAGTCCGCCACGCAACCGTCGCAAAAACCGCCGTATGGTCGGGGTTCGCACGCTGAAACCAAGGCGTGGCATAATACGCAACGGCTTTTGTTCCGCCATCCCGCATTGCGCCACCAAGAGAAAATATCCATAGAGAAAACAGCCATGCCGCACTCCGCCAAAAAAGTTTATCTGATACACGGCTGGGCAGCGAACCGCCACGTCTTCGACGACCTCATCCCGCGCCTGCCTGCCGATTGGGACATCCGCGCGCTCGACCTGCCCGGACACGGCGACGCGCCCTTTGCCGAAAACTTCAACATCGCCGCAATTGCCGAAGCCTTCGCCGAAGAAATCGACACACCAGCCCACATCCTCGGCTGGTCGCTCGGCGGCTTGGTCGCACTCCATCTCGCCGCACGCCGTCCCGACAAAGTCCGTTCGCTCTGCCTGACCGCAAGTTTCGCCCGCCTGACCGCCGACGCGGACTACCCCGAAGGCTTGTCCAATCCCGCTTTGGGCAAGATGGTCGGCGCGTTCCGGCAGGATTATGCCAAACATATCAAACAGTTTCTACAATTACAGTTGCTTCACACACCAAACGCCGCCGAAATCATCGGCAACATCCTGCCCGACCTCTCCCGCCACGGCGCACCGCCCGCCCTGCAAGCCGCGTTGGATGCCGTCAACCAAGCCGATGCCCGCCCCCTGCTTTCGAGCATCCAAGCCCCGTCGCTTCTGGTGTTCGGACAAAAAGACGCCATCACCCCGCCGCGCATAGGCGAATACCTCAACCGCCATCTGACGGACAGCGAATTGGTCTTGATGGAAAAAGCGGCACACGCCCCGTTTTTAAGCCACGCCGACGAATTTGCCGAACGCTACCGTGGCTTTGTCGAAAAGGTCGTCTGAAAAACCTTTTGCTGTTGTTGCCGTTCAGGCGTGAATCCAAAACTTAAAGAATGACGAGGCTTCAGAGTGTGAAATCCGTCGGCAGGAACGACGCCGCGCTGCCGCAACGCCAGCCTTGTCCCTTCCCCCGTCCGGCGGGGGAAGGTTAGGATGGGGGTGGTTCTCAGATGTACGGAATAAAATAGAGTCGCCCTCTCCCGTAGGAAAGAAGAGGAAGCAGATAACCGAGCGCAGCGGTTACTGTTTTTTTAATATAGTCGATTGAAAGTATAGTGGATTAACTTTAAATCAGGACAAGGCAACGAAGCCGCAGACAGTACAGATAGTACGGAACCGATTCACTTGGTGCTTCAGCACCTTAGAGAATCGTTCTCTTTGAGCTAAGGCGAGGCAACGCCGTACTGGTTTAAAGTTAATCCACTATAAAAGAAATCCATGCCACCATTCTTTTACACCCTAAATGGCGGCACACCCCCTTCAAAAAAGAAGAAAAAGGTCGTCTGAAACATGAACCCCCAAGACAAACGCTGGCAAATCCACCGCCATCTCGCCCAAGACACCGACGAGCGGCTGCAAATCGTCCGCAACGCGCCCAAGCGCGTCCTGCTGGTCGGTGCGGACGCGGACATCAGCCGCAGCCTGCTTGCCGCGCGCTATCCGAACGCGGTATTCGAAGAATACGACCCACGCGCCGACTTCCTTCAAACCGCCGCAGCCGCCCGCAAAAGCGGTTTTTGGCAAAAACTTACCGGCAAAACCGTCGCCCAACACTGTCAAGCCCTGACCGACCCGCTGCCCGAAGCCGCTGCCGATATGTTGTGGGCGAACCTCAGCCTGCCCCGCGCGGGCGAAATCCTGCCCGTCCTCAAAAACTGGGCAAATGCCTTGAAAACAGACGGTTTATTATTCTTCACCCATTTCGGCCGCGACAGCCTGACCGAGCTGACGGGTCGTCTGAAAAACGCGGGGATAACGTGTGAAACGCCGACCCTCATCGATATGCACGACCTCGGCGACATGCTTGCCGACAACGGTTTCTACGACCCCGTTACCGATACCGCCAAGCTCGAATTGAGCTACCGCAAGGCGGCGACGTTCCGGCAGGACATGGAAACCTTGGGCTTGTGGCACGCCTTGAAATTCAGCGACGCCCAAGCGGCTGAAGCGTTTGTGGATAAGATTTTTGAAACCGAAGGCGGTCTGACCGTTACGCTCGAAACCGTGTACGGCCATGCTGTGAAAAAATTGACGCTGCCCGAGGGGGAAAATGTGGTGCGGTTTTATCCGAAAGGCTGAATGGTTTGTCAAAACAAATGAAAGGTCGTCTGAAAACGTCTAACGAATGGCGTTAAAACGTTTTCAGACGACCTTTCTTCCTTAGCTAATTCATTCAACTTTCAATACGCCTTCCCATCGGCTGTCATTTTCACGCAGGCGGGAATCCAGAGGCTTGAAATGACGGAAACCGCGAAACATTTCTGAACATCGAAGCCTAGATTCTCTCGCCTGAGCGGGAATGGCGCTATGCACGTTTCTTATTTCGATTCACTAAAATTTGCGGGTCGGGTATTCCTACCCGACCCGCCGTTTTCAGACGACCTTTCGTACTGTCGCGGCTTTATTTCACTTTGCCTTTCAACGCGCCGTAGCCTGCCGCATCCATTTGTTCCAGCGGGATGAATTTCAAGCTTGCGCCGTTGATGCAGTAGCGCAATCCGCCTTTGTCTTGCGGACCGTCGGCGAAGACGTGTCCCAAGTGCGAATCGGCGGCATGGCTGCGTACTTCGGTGCGGCGCATGTTGTAAGTGAAATCGTCGTGTTCGGTAACGGCGGCGGCGTTAATCGGGCGGGTGAAGCTCGGCCAGCCGCAGCCGGAATCGAATTTATCGGCGGAGCTGAACAGGGGTTCGCCGCTGACAACGTCCACATAAATGCCGGGTTTGAACAGATGGTCGTATTCATGGCTGAAGGCGTATTCGGTCGCGCTTTTTTGGGTAACTTGGTATTGCTCTTCGGTCAGGATGCGTTTGAGTTCGGCATCACTGGGTTTTTTATACGTTGCCGCGTCGAAGCCTTTGCCTTGCGGGGCGGCTTTGGTTTTGCCCGGCAGCGGTTCGTCGGCTTTGCGGATGTCGATGTGGCAGTAGCCGTTGGGGTTTTTAATCAGGTAGTCCTGATGGTATTCCTCGGCGTCGTAGAAGTTTTTTAGCGGCTCGTTTTCGATGACGAGGGGCTGTTTATATTTTTGCTGCTCGCGTTTGAGGGCGGCGGCGATGACGGCTTTTTCGGCGGGATCGGTGTAGTACACGCCGCTGCGGTATTGCGTGCCGGTGTCGTTGCCTTGTTTGTTGAGGCTGGTCGGGTCAACGACGCGGAAATAGTATTGCAGGATGTCGTCGAGACTGAGTTTGTCGGCATCGTAGGTAACTTTGACGGTCTCGGCATGACCCGTGTCGCGGTAGGACACGTCTTCGTAGCTCGGGTTTTTCGTTTTACCGTTGGCGTAGCCGGATACGGCGTCAACCACGCCGTCGATGCGTTGGAAATAGGCTTCCAAGCCCCAGAAGCAGCCACCGGCGAGGTAGATGGTGCGCGTGTTCATGATTTTTGAATCCTTTTTCTGTGTGTCGGGTTTGTAGAACGCGTTTTTCAGACGACCTAAATCGGCATTCGGGTCGCGGATTAACGCCAATGCCTGCGCTTCGTTGATGCTGCCTTTGACGATGCGCTGTACGTCGCCGTCTTTACCGATTAACGCCCACGAGGGGTAAACACTGATATTCAGGCTTTGGGCGATGGTGCCGCCGTTGTCGGTCACGACGGGCAGCTTGGGATAGTTCAAACCGGCATACCATTTTTGAAAGTCGCCGTCTTTTTTCTCGTGCAAAAATCCGGGGGACGCGACGGTAATCAGGTTGGCGGAGCTGAAGCGCTTGTCCTGCGCCCATTTTTCGGTCTGCCCCAGTTCGGACAAACACAAAGGACACCAGCTCGCCCAAAATTTAATCAGGGTCGGTTTGTCTTTTTTCAAGTAAACGCTGGCGGGGCGGTTGTCCGCGGTTTTTAAAGTGGACAAAGTGTGCGGCACGGTCGCGGCTTCGGCATCGGCGATTTTGGGCGAACAGGCACCCAGCGCAAACAGGCAGCCGAACTTGGCGCAAAGGGAAAAGAAGGTACGGGGTTTCATCTCTATGTTTCCTGTGTGGACGGTTTGTATTATTAGACGTTGAAGATGCCAAAACCTTACAGCCTGGATTTTCAGACGACCTTGCCGCTTAAAATACGCTACAATACGCTCTATTTCAAGTTTCTAAAATTAAAAGGAAAATTCAATGTTCAGCTTCTTCCGCCGCAAGAAAAAACAGGAAACGCCCGCTCAAGAAGAAACCCGCATTCAGGAAACCGCCGCCGAAGCCGTAGAACGCGCCGAAACCACCGTTTCGCAAACGATTGAAACAGTTCAGGAAAACATCGGCGAAAAAGCGGAAGAACTGACGGCGGCAGTCGAAACGGCGGTAGAAAGTGCAAAAGAGCGCGCCGAAGAAATCCGCGAGACTGTGGTTGAACATGTTTCCGAAACGGTCGAACACGTCCGTGAGGCAATCAGCGAAACGTCGTCTGAAACGGTCGAACAGGTGGAAGAGCGTGTTGAAGCCGTCAGCGAAACCGTTGCCGAAAATGTTTCCGCAGCGGTAGAACACGTCCATGAAGCAGTCAGCGAAGGGTCGTCTGAAACCGTAGAAGCTGTCGAAACCGTAGAAATCCAAGCTGAAGCCGCGCCTGCAACATCCGAAGAACATTCCGTGCAAACCCCTGAAAATACAGCCGTCGCAACGTCGTCTGAAACCTCCGAACCGTCAGAAACCGAACCCAAACTCAGCTGGGCGGCGCGTTTGAAACAAGGTTTGACCAAATCGCGCGATAAAATGGCGAAATCGCTGGCGGGCGTGTTCGGCGGCGGGCAAATCGACGAAGATTTGTACGAAGAGCTGGAAACCGTGTTGATTACCAGCGACATGGGCATGGAAGCGACGGAATACCTGATGAAAGACGTGCGCAACCGCGTCAGCCTCAAGGGGCTGAAAGACGGCAACGAGTTGCGCGGCGCGTTGAAGGAAGCGGTTTACGACCTGATTAAGCCGTTGGAAAAACCGCTGGTGTTGCCCGAAACGAAAGAGCCGTTCGTCATCATGCTTGCGGGCATCAACGGCGCGGGCAAAACCACCTCCATCGGCAAACTCGCCAAATATTTCCAAGCGCAGGGCAAATCCGTGCTGCTTGCCGCCGGCGACACCTTCCGCGCCGCCGCCCGCGAGCAGCTTCAGGCATGGGGCGAACGCAACAACGTTACCGTCATTTCGCAAACCACGGGCGATTCCGCCGCCGTCTGCTTCGACGCCGTCCAAGCCGCCAAAGCGCGCGGCATCGACATCGTGCTTGCCGACACCGCCGGCCGCCTGCCCACGCAGCTTCATTTGATGGAAGAAATCAAAAAAGTGAAACGCGTGCTGCAAAAAGCGATGCCTGACGCGCCGCACGAAATCATCGTCGTGCTCGATGCCAACATCGGGCAAAACGCCGTCAACCAAGTCAAAGCCTTCGATGATGCGCTGGGTCTAACCGGCTTAATCGTAACCAAACTCGACGGCACGGCAAAAGGCGGCATTCTCGCCGCGCTTGCTTCCGACCGCCCCGTCCCCGTCCGCTACATCGGCGTGGGCGAAGGCATAGACGACCTGCGCCCGTTTAACGCGCGTGCGTTTGTGGACGCATTGCTCGATTGATACTACCGCACGGTAAAACAGTAAAGAAGAAAGTCGTCTGAAAAGTTTTCAGACGACCTTCTTCTTTTTGAGGCTGCCCTAGCAAATACGGCAGCTCCGCTAATACATTGCTCTCGAAATGCGAATCTTGATTGCCATCGGCTTATGCAACAACCAAAATACCTTGTTCCAGCCAGTCCGCCCATTTTTGCCTTAATGCATCCTGCCAGCCGTTTTCAGACGACATAAACTCTGCCAACATGGCTTGCAGTCCGTTCAGGGAGGCGGGCGTGTCTGCCAACGTTTCCAGCAATAATGCGTCGAAATCGTCGAGAGTTTGGTACATCACGTCGTCTTCGCTGTTATGCCACACTAAAACGGCGGTTTCCGCCGCCTGCAATTCGTCGGTGACGTCGTAATGGTAGCGGCGGACGAAGGCGGCGGGAGAAAGGATGTACGCTAAATCGTCTGAATCGGCGGGCGGGGTTTGGCTGTCGGTTTGGGCGACTTCGGCGAGCAGTTGGGTGTGTTCGAAGTCCATCAGTGCCAAGAGGTCGTCTGAAAGCGGCAGGCTTTGGCAGTATTGGAGGAACTCTCCGGCAATTTCTTGAAAATAAGGGGTTTGGGCGCGCGCGTCGCGGACGAAACCTTCTTTCAGACGACCCCATTCTCCGCTGTCGAGATATTGCGGCGTTTCGGTATAACAGCGGTCGATGAAGCTGTGGATATTGTTGCGTATCAGGCGGATATAGACGTTTAAGCGGTCTTGCGGCAGCCCGTCGACGGCTTCGCCCTCGCGTATGGCTCGGGCAAAGCGTTGTTGGTATTGGGCGGAGGTTTCAGGCTGCACGGCGGTATTCCTTTCCGGCACGCGTTTGATATTCGGCGATTTTGGCGACTTCGGCTTCGAGTTCGGCAAAAGGCGGGAAATTGAAATCGCGTTCCAACAGGGTGGGCGGGATGGTCGGCAGCTTGGTGTAGGCGAGTTCGAGCAAGTCCCAAACGGTCGGTAAGACCGCCGCACCGTGGGTATCAATCAACAATTCGGGCGTTTCGACATCGTGTCCGGCAATGTGGATGTAACACACGCGCTCTGCGTCAACGTTTTCCAAAAAGGCTTCGGGCGACAACAGACCGTGGTTGACGGCGTTGACGTAGATATTGTTCACATCGAGATGAATGCCGCAGTCGGCTTCGCAGGCAACGGCGTTGAGAAACTCGACTTCGTTCATTTCGGCAAGCGGGGAATGCAGGTAGTAGGAGGTGTTTTCTACGGCGATGCGGCAGCCCAATCGGTCTTGCACTTCGCGGATACGCCACGCGGTATGCCGCACCATTTCTTCGGTGAAGGGCAGCGGTAACAGGTCATAGAGATGGCCGCCGTCGTGGCAGTAGCTCAAATGGTCGGAGAAAAACGTGCAATCGTAACGGCGCATCATTTCTTTGATGCCGTCTATCAAGGCGGTATCCAGAGGGGCTTGTCCGCCCAGCGACATGGATAATCCGTGCAACGCCAGCGGCAGCCGTTCCGCCACGCGGTCAAACTGTTTGCGCGCCCTGCCGCCCATTTTCAGCCAGTTTTCGGGGGCGGCTTCGATAAAGCGTATCGGACTGTCGTCTGAAAGCGAGAGGAAGTCTTCCGCCAAATCGCGGCGGTAGCCTAAGCCTGCGTGTTGAATCATGATGTTGCTCCGTTTTGGATGGTGTTCCGACGGTTTTGGTACGAAATGGCTGTCAAAATCGCATAAAAAGCCGCATTTATCAATAAAATGCGGCTTTTTGTTCTAAATTATTTAGAACCGCATTTGCCTTCGCCGCATTTGCCTTCAACTGCTTTGGCTTTTGCTGCTTTGGCGTTTTTAGCAGGGGCTTTTTTCACGGTTGAACCGCATTTACCCTCGCCACACTTGCCTTCGCCTGCTTTAGAAGCAGCAGCACCGCATGAACCTTCAGCAGCTTTAGCCGCACCGCAAGAGCCTTGGGCAGATTTTTGAACGCCTGCTTTGCTGCTTACCGGTTTGTCAGCGGCAACAACGCCGGCAGCCAAAGACAAAGCACCTGCAAGGGCAGCGGCTACATTTTTTTTCATATTGATTTCCTTTTCAAAGTATCAAGTTAAACAGATTAAGAATTTGAGTTGGCGCGTTTAAAGTCCGCTCCCCGACCTTTTTCATTGATTTCCGACGCGGCATTTCGGGCAAAAACGTTTTTTCAACAGCGCATCCAGCGATAAACAGCCCGCACCTTGAAGCAGAATCGGGATTAAAACCACGATATAAATCAAAGCCATTTTATAGCCGTTGTCGCAGACATTATAACCCGCACCGGCATGGACTGCCGCCCACGCCACCCCCGTTACAATGATTAATCCCAAGGCGGACAGGCGGGTCGCCAGTCCTAAAAGCAGCAAAACCGGAAAAACCAGCTCCGCCCACATCGCCAAGTTCCAATTCATGCTGTCGGGCAGTAAATTGAACGGAAAGGGGAATTGGTCGTTGATTTCGGTAAACCAGTTTTCGCCGCTCCATTTCTGCATGCCCGATTCCCAAAATTCGTAAGCGGCAAACAGGCGCAAAACCAATAAACCTAAAGCCGATTGCCACGGGGCTGTGATATTCGTTTTCATGATAACCGTTTCATAAAATCATTTCATGCCCGATTAGACGCGGCAGCTTGAAAATGCTTACAAGCCAATTGAAAAAATTTTGTTTGTTATTGTTTTATAAAGATATTAATATTGAGAAGGTCGTCTGAAACAGGTTTTCAAGGTTTCAGACGACCTTTTCCTTTTAGCGCATTGCTCCTTCATCATACGGCAAAAGAAACAAAGCCGGTAAGCATGTTCATAAAAAATTCAACTCAAAATATACCCGCTTCGTCATTCCCGTAAAGACGCACTACTGTCCGGAATAAATCCCCATTAAACATCAACTACCTAACCGCCTATC
>ERZ773214.211-NODE-211-length-40714-cov-4.011215_pt1 | contig 40714 bp, 40 predicted proteins | sample MGYA00511238_ERZ773214 | MGnify/ENA primary metagenome ERZ773214 (study PRJEB29015, sample SAMEA2738157) | human oral metagenome | biome: human oral; feature: human-associated habitat; material: saliva | place: China | collected 2259 ... | reverse complement strand
GTTTAGGGTTATTTATTATTATTGAAAATAATACAATTCAAACAATAATATCAATAATATGAATGATACGGGCATTTGAGTATCTGACAAACCTTCGGCTTGCTTCTTCAATACAAGATACAACCCTGTCCGCCCAATAAATCCATATCCGAAAGCATCTTCATGCAGAATTAAGCCAAACCATGAATAAGTTTTTCACCCACCCCATGCGGCCGTTTTTCGTCGGTGCGGCGGTGCTTGCCATACTCGGCGCGTTGGTGTTTTTCATCAGCTCCGGTGCCGTCATTTTGAAATGAAACCAAATCAAAGCCGATTGAACCATCGTCCACTTGGGTACGACCATCACGTCCGCCGGTTGCTGTTGCTGATGTTTTGTAGAAAATTTTCATGATATTGTCCTCAATTCAATATTGGTTAAATGTTTTGGCGTACTGCCGTTGAAAGTGAGTTCATTATATTGAACGGCAATATGAAGTGTTATATGATTTATCCAAATTACTTGCCTATTCCTACAAAATAATGTTCTCAACTGAAACGATAGAACGCTTATTAAAAGTTATTCCACATAACGAAACCTATTCATCTCCAATTAAAGGCTTGGTGATTCGCCATGCCGATCAGCCGTTTTGCTACGAGGGTATTATTCAAGAACCGAGCATTTGCATCGTGTTAAGTGGGGAACGTGAAATACAACTAGGCGAACAATGCTACCGTTTTGACAATCAACACTTTATGTTCTGCCCTGTTAATGTGCCGATGCGCGGCGAAATTAAATATGCCGAGCCGAAAAAGCCGTTTTTAGTGATGTCGATGAAAATTGATATTGAGAGCGTTAGCAAGATTTTATTAGCAAATCCAAACCTTGCAGATGCTCTTCAACCGGGCGACGAAGGTTTTGCACAATGGCATTTGGATGAATCTCTCAAAAATGCTGTTGAACGCTTATTATTCTTGCACGAAAATCCAAAAGATATTGGGTTTCTTGCACCGCTTATCCAACAAGAAATATATTATCGACTCCTTACAGGCGAACAAGGTGGCAAATTTAAAGCCATGGTAAGCAATGGATCTCACACCAAAAAAATCGCCCAAGCCACTTACTATCTGCAACAACATTTTAGTGAAACCATCACCGTGGAAACCTTGGCAAATTTAAGTGGTATGTCATTATCTGGCTTTCATAGCCATTTCAAGAAGATAACCAGCCTTTCACCGCTGCAATATCAAAAATCCTTACGTTTGATGGAAGCCAGACGCCTGATCGCACAAGAAGAGCAAGGCATTACCGAAACCGCTTACCAAGTCGGCTACGAGTCACCTAGCCAATTCAGCCGTGAATACAAACGGTATTTCGGGCATGCGCCCAAGGGGGATATTAAATAGATGGGGCTTAAAGAAGGGATAGCCAAGCGGTCAAGTTTTGAAGAGGTATAGAGAAACAGAAAAGGCTATCTGAAAAATTTCAGATGGCCTTCTTCCCATTGATCCTTTCCACTTTACCATCGGCATCATCACAGATATCATATCAAACCAATTGTCATGATTTATTTGATTGCTTATACAACTATTTTATCAGTTAAAGGTGAAGTATATTCGTTGAACCTTTTATTTACGCACACCTTATTGCCTGGTAGCATTGCATATTCTGTAATTATTATCAAAGGTAGATATATGGGCTTATCATTAAAAATGTAAATAATTTAGATATCTATGTAAAAACGGAGAGAATTGTTTTGAATTTAACGATTAGGAACCTAGAAAAATTTAAATGGTTGGTAATATGGAATATATGATATTAAGTCTTCAGGTGCTTTGGGAGGAAATTGGCAAATACGCATTCTTTTTGATTGTCAATGCCTACTGCATTATCAGAATGTATCAAAACCGTCATTGGAAATATTGTGCAGTTGTTTTCATTCTGCTCAATGTTTGGGTAATTTACGGATACTGGATTGATATCATTAATTCGTATCTTTATTGGAATCAATAAGATAGTCAAAAGGCCGTCTGAATGAAACACAAGAAAACAAATATCCTTTTAGGAATAGTAGCAGCAGGTTACCTCAGCATTGTATTGGCAAACATAGGATTAAATAGAATGATTGAAGGCAATGGCAATCCCGAACAGGGAAAAGGCATGGTTTGGGGTGTTAAGATGGCGGAGGCTATATTGGTTAACGCCACACCGGAAAATTCTTCATATTTGACGTTGGGAGCATATGCGGTAGACGTATCTAATAAGTACAGTTCTGATTTTTATTTGCAGAACGGAACGGTCTTGCGAAACTTCTTTGGTACAGGCTCTATCTGGGGTCGAGGAGGATACTTAGGAAGAACGGCAGAGTTTGATTTACTTCCCGAAAGGTTAACTTTTACCTATTTATCCCAGTTTGAAAATAAATTTTATCAGCTGGACGAAGCTCTTCCTACAGACAAGATACGTCCTATGATGGCAAAAAATTACAGGGTATTTAATAATGCAGTAGAGGATACTGAAACTCCGCGATATGAATCTCCCAATAATTTTGAATTAGCTGTTGCTCCTGGTGGTTGGGTTACGTTGAATTTGACCAGCACTTTTATCCATAAGGAATTAATGTCCTGGCAAGCAAGAGAGATTGTACCTTCTTTGGAAGAGGCTGCTAAACACCACTTTAATGAAATGTGGTATTACGATGTTGAGTTTTATCATGACCCTAAAAGAAGGGCTGAATACTTAGATAGAGTACGTAAAGAACACCCCGATTTCTATCACACTTATATAGCTGGATCCAAAAAGGTCAGTGCAGAATGGTATAAACAAATGCAAACAAAATATCCATGGAATTTGGAAGTTGAAGTGGATGGAGGAGAATGGAATGGCGAATATTATATGGAATTCGCCAATACAGAGCGCTGGACAGCCATAGGTAAGGAGAGAATCGAAGAAGAGAAGAATACAATGAAGGCAATTCCGACTTACATCAGGCTATGGTTAATAGATAAGGAAACAGGTAATCGGTGGGGTATTAGATTGCATCCATTTAAGACTGAAGAACAAGAGCAGAATGATTATAAAATCATATACGATGATGCCCGACTAAACGGGTTATACAAGATATTTCAACAGGCGTTCCCCGGAAGGAACCAAGCGCACAATATCAGTACGCCTTCAATAAATCAGTTTGCCACGTTGAAATTGAAATTTGATGATCATTTTGAATTAACCGAAGCATATCTTCAAAAAGATGGACAAAAATTTGTATTGCCAGATGCTAAGCTCCATCAACGTTATGAAATCAACAATACTGCTTATTACTAATATTATTAGGAAAATACGGCTTTGATAACTTTATCGGTCATGAAAACCAATCAGTCGAGGAGAACTTCTGCCTGCCGAACAGGTCAGTGCTAAGGGGGATGAGAACGGCAATCCCATTTTTCGGGAAGATACTGTTTGGCGGCTACTCAAGTGTGAAGATAAAGGTCAAGTCCGCTTTAGTGAAAAAGAATTGGAAGAGCGTCAAAAGTAAAATATAAACGAAACGATAAAAAGGTCGTCTGAAATCATATCGGGTTTTCAGACGGCCTTTTGCAAACTACACCGCGAAACCGAACGTGCCTTTGGCAAACATATCCGCCAACAAACACAATACGACCCTATGGGCAGAATCCTGCAGCAAATCCACAACCGCAGCCGGCGCGAATACGGCTACAATGCCGCCCAACTGACCCACATCCAAAGCAGAGGAAGCCTTTAGAAGGTGAGCATTTGGGCTCCCCTTTTTTATTTAATACAGTAAAATACGTGATTGGATCGCCACCGTATGTAATCGTTGAGATAATATCTAAATCGAGACATTGTCAGCATAGAGAGATTCTTATCACGGAGAAGTAAATGCAATGTTTATACAAAAATTGTTTGAAAAGAAAAAATCTGCTTCTGATATCTTATTAAAGGAGTTAAAAAATGTTGAGATCTAACTCTTCACTTATTTTTACCGTTATGCTGCTTACTTCCTGTGCTTCCTATGATTATGAAGTTGAATTTAAAAATTACTCTATTAATAATAGTTTAGATGAAATACAGGCAAATGTTCATTTTGTTGATACAGATCATATTCTTCAAAAGCATTTACTACAACTCCCTGGAAGTGGGGTTGATTGTATAAATGAACTGGGAGAAGTAGTGTTGGTTGAAATCGGAAGAGAGAGTGAAAATACAGAAACTAAAGGCATGATTCAATTATGTGGTAATGCTGATCAAGTAAATTGCCAACCTGTTAAATTTCAATTAAAAAGATACACATTTAAGTGTAATTCTTTTTTTACCGATATGTTTCATAATTTACACAAGGTTAGAAAACCGTTTCTGATAGATTTTGATACACGAATACTTCAGAATAAGTTATAGATGAGATAGTAAGTGGATATTTGGTTAAAAAATCCTTTCAGATAGCTTTCCTTCAATTATTCATTCTGTTTACTGAACGTGTTTTTCAAGCTATGGTATCACCCTTCACTTTTGAAAAATACCGGTCATGGCCACCCGCTTACCCTACAATCTCAACTTTATCTATTTCTTCTTCCTCGCTTTCTATTAAATCCTTCACAATCTCAGAAGCTACCAATACTGCTTACTGTTTTGAAATTTGACCGCACTTTTATTCAACCAGATTTTGTGAAAAACATTAAAAATGAGATAATTCTCAAACCTTTTAAGAGGTGTTATTTATAAAAATATTTGGAGAAAGCATGGAACATAAACTTGAGGACATCATTGCGATTTTTAATCAATGTTTTGAAGAAGAATATAATACGCGATTGGTTAAAGGTGGGGATGAGCCGATTTACATTCCTGTAAATGATGAGGTGCCTTATAACGCGATTTACTTTGCGAGAGGTTTTTACAGCAGTGCATTACATGAAATTGCCCATTGGTTAGTGGCGGGGAAAGAGCGCCGTAAATTAGAAGATTTTGGCTATTGGTATGAGCCGGATGGCCGTTCTGAAGTACGTCAGCGTGATTTTGAAAAGGTTGAAGTGAAGCCTCAAGCATTGGAATGGATTTTAGCTACTGCGGCGGGATTTCGTTATTTTGCCAGTGCGGATAATTTGAATGGCAATCCGGGAGATACGCAACCATTTAAGCAAGCGGTGTATGAACAAGTAAAAAACTATGCAGAAAAAGGCTTACCAAAACGCGCAGAAACCTTGCGTCATGCATTGGCTCAATTTTATGGCACAGAAGATCGAATTGATTTAGCGAAATTTGATGTTACTCGCATCTAAAGTGCGGTCATTTTCAGGCAGATTTTGCGTCTGTCAATTTTCCTTAAAATCGGCTAGAATAGGCCGATTTTATTTTTGGCTTTAACTTTATAAAAATATGAAAGATTCTATTATTGCAAAACTTGAAAGTTTAAAAGAACGTTATGAAGAATTAGAGGCATTGCTAGGCGATGCGTCGGTGATTTCAGATCAGGATAAATTCCGTGCGTATTCTAAAGAATATTCACAACTTGAAGATGTGGTGAAATGTTTTAATCGTTGGAATCAGCTTAATTCTAACATTGCTGAAGCAGAATTGATGTTAGATGATCCTGAGATGAAAGAAATGGCAGAAATGGAAATTGAAGAATCCAAAGCCGAAATTGAAGAAGTGGAGCAACAACTTCAAATTCTTTTATTACCAAAAGATCCAAATGATGAATATAACTGCTATTTAGAAATTCGTGCAGGTACAGGTGGTGATGAAGCGGGTATCTTTGCCGGCGATTTATTCCGTATGTACAGCCGTTATGCTGAAAGTAAACGCTGGCGTGTTGAAATGCTCAGCGCAAATGAAAGCGAGCAGGGCGGTTATAAAGAAGTGATCGTTAAAGTAAGCGGTGATGGTGTGTACGGTCAGTTAAAATTTGAATCAGGCGGCCACCGTGTACAACGTGTACCAAAAACGGAAAGCCAAGGTCGTATTCATACTTCAGCTTGTACTGTTGCGGTAATGCCTGAATTACCAGAATCTGAAATGCCGGAAATCAATCCAGCAGATTTACGTATTGATACCTACCGTTCATCTGGTGCGGGTGGTCAGCACGTTAATACAACAGACTCAGCGGTACGTATTACCCACATTCCAACAGGTATTGTGGTGGAATGTCAGGATGAGCGTTCACAACATAAAAATAAAGCTAAAGCGATGTCTGTATTGGCTTCACGTATTGTTCAAGCCGAACAAGAGCGTCAAGCCGCAGAGCAAGCCGATACTCGCCGTAACTTATTAGGTTCAGGCGATCGCTCTGATAAAATTCGTACTTATAACTTCCCACAAGGTCGTGTAACAGATCACCGTATCAACTTAACGCTCTATCGCTTAGATGAAGTGATGAACGGCAAAATTGACGAGCTTATTCAGCCGATTATCACTGAATATCAGGCAGATCAATTAGCAGCGTTATCTGAGAGTAATTAATGACCTATCAACAATGGCTTGCCGATGCTGCGCAAGCCTTAAATCAGGTAAATCCGACAGAGAATGGCAAAGTTGATGCGTTAGTGCTATTGCAGCACGCAACGGGCAAATCGAGAACGCAAATTTTAGCTTTCGATGAAACGGAAATTGATGAAAAAGTGCGGTTAAAATTGACCGCACTTTTAGATCGTCGTTTAAAAGGTGAACCTATCGCTTATATCCTCGGTGAAAAAGAATTCTGGTCCTTGCCTTTAAATGTGTCAGAAGGAACATTAATTCCTCGCCCTGATACCGAAATTCTCGTAGAAAAAGCATTGCAAATTGCGTTAGAAAAACTGGAAGAAAATCCACCGCACTTTCGTATTCTCGATCTTGGAACCGGCACGGGTGCCATTGCGTTGGCGTTGGCTTCAGAGCTTTTTCCTATTTGTCAAAAAAAGCATATTCAATTGGATGTCATCGGTGTGGATTTAATGCCAGAAGTCGTCAAATTAGCGCAATCCAATGCAGAAAAAAATCAGCTTGATGTGCAATTTTTGCAGAGTCGTTGGTTTGAACATGTTGAAGGGCAGTTTGATATTATTGTGAGTAATCCGCCTTATATTGATGAAACCGATGAACATCTTTTCCAAGGTGATGTGCGTTTCGAGCCTCGTTCGGCATTGGTGGCGGGTGAAAACGGTTTAGCTGATTTACGTCATCTTATTGAGAATGCGCCAGGACATTTAAAAGATAACGGCTATTTATTGTTAGAACACGGCTGGAAACAGGGCGAAGAAGTGCGGTCAATTTTCTGGCAAAATCATTGGCAAGGGGTTGCAACCATACGGGATTATGGCGACAATGAGCGCGTAACGTTGGGATATTGGAAGCGGTAATGAAATACGATCAAAAAGTCTTATATACTGAGCTAACTCATTTTTATCTGAGCATTTGTGAGAAAGAGCAAATTGATGAGCCTCGTATAAGAGGGCTCGTGGGAAGTTTAGTGCGTAAAGCTCGCCAAGCTATTCCAGAAGAATGGGATAATAAAGCTAAAATTCATCAATTATTACAGCTATTTTATGGTGATTGGGGATTTCATTGCGATGCGGATAATTATTTCTATGCCCGTAATTTATATCTTCCATATATTTTAGAAGAGCGTGAAGGCATGCCAGTGAGTCTTGGCGCCTTAATCCTTTATTTAGCTGCAAGTTTAAAATTACCGATTTATCCCGTAAATTTCCCGACCCAACTGATTTTACGTGCAGAAGTAGAGGGTGAAGTAGCCTTTATTGATCCTTGGAGCGGAAAATATATTTCAGTGGATGAATTGAAAAAACTCTATGAAGGCGCCTTTGGTTTTGGGGCTCAAATTCAACCTGAGGATTTAGCTCGAGCAGATATTCCGATGCTTACCGCACGTTTCCGTCAGCTTGCTAAAAATGCCTTAATTCGTGAAGAACAAAACGATTTGGCTTTTAATTATATCCAGTTCTTGTTAGCGGGAAGAAAAGATCCTTACGATATTCGCGATCGTGGTTTAGTGTTGGCGCAAATGGGCGCTTATCCTTCAGCCATTGAGGATTTAGAATATTTTGTGGAGCAATGTCCAAATGATCCCACTTCTTCTTTGTTAAAAACTCAACTTTTAGAACTGAAAGGCGAAGCATTGAAAGATGCCAATGCCATCCATTAAAAAGGAAATATTATGCAAAATAAAATTGTAAAAATTGGCAATATTGATGTTGCAAATGACAAACCCTTTGTGCTTTTCGGCGGAATGAACGTGCTTGAAAGTCGCGATATGGCAATGCAAGTTTGCGAAGCTTATGTAAAAGTGACTGAAAAGTTGGGTGTGCCTTATGTCTTTAAAGCATCTTTCGATAAAGCTAACCGCTCTTCAATTCATTCTTACCGTGGTCCAGGCATGGAAGAGGGTTTAAAAATTTTCCAAGAGATAAAAGAAACCTTTGGCGTGAAAGTGATTACCGATGTGCACGAAATCTATCAATGTCAGCCTGTTGCTGATGTGGTAGATGTGATTCAGTTACCGGCATTCTTAGCTCGTCAAACTGATTTAGTCGAAGCCATGGCAAAAACCGGTGCGGTAATTAACGTGAAAAAACCACAATTCTTAAGCCCTGGTCAAATGGGTAATATCGTGGATAAATTTGAAGAATGTGGTAATGATAAAATTATCCTTTGTGATCGTGGTTCAAACTTCGGTTACGATAATTTAGTGGTGGATATGCTAGGTTTCGGTGTGATGAAAAAAGTGTCTAAAGGTAGTCCAGTTATTTTTGACGTGACCCATTCATTACAATGCCGTGATCCGTTTGGTGCCGCTTCAGGCGGTCGTCGTGAACAAGTGACCGAATTAGCCCGTTCTGGCTTAGCAATTGGCATTGCAGGCTTATTCTTAGAAGCTCACCCAAATCCTAATCAAGCAAAATGTGATGGCCCTTCTGCATTGCCACTTTCGGCATTAGAAGGTTTTGTCTCACAGATGAAAGCCATTGATGATTTAGTGAAGTCTTTCCCTGAATTGGATACGTCTATTTAATAGAGAAGTGCGGTTGAAAACAGTGTTGTTTTTGACCGCACTTTTGTTCTGTAAAAGGAGATAACAATGAATATCGTATTTTTAGACAGCACTGCAATTCCAAAACATATTCCTATTCCTCGTCCAAGCTTTCCGCATAACTGGGTAGAGTATGAATATACTTCTGCGGAGCAAACCATTGAGCGAGCAAAAGACGCAGATATTATTATCACCAGTAAAGTGATTTTAAGCCGTGAGGTGTTGCAACAACTACCTAAATTAAAATTGATTGCTCTCACCGCAACAGGCACCAATAACGTGGATTTAGACGCGGCAAAAGAATTGGGCGTGACGGTTAAAAATGTGACGGGTTATTCTGCCACGACCGTACCTGAGCATGTGTTGGGGATGATTTTTGCGTTAAAACACAGCTTGGCTGGCTGGCAGCGCGATCAAATCACTGGAAAATGGACTGAGAGTAAACAGTTCTGTTATTTTGATTATCCCATTACAGATGTTAAAGGTTCAACGTTAGGCGTGTTTGGAAAAGGCTGTTTAGGTACAGAAGTAGGGCGTTTAGCAGAACTTTTAGGCATGAAAGTCCTTTATGCTGAACATCGAAATGCGACAACTTGTCGTGAAGGTTACACGCCTTTTGAAGAGGTGCTAAAACAGGCCGATATTCTGACATTGCATTGTGCATTGACTGAAACAACCAAAAATTTAATTAATCAAGAAACCTTGTCACTTTGTAAGAAAGGTGCGTATTTAATCAATACTGGTCGTGGTCTATTGATTGATGAGCAAGCAGTTTGTGACGCATTAAAATCAGGGCACTTAGGTGGTGCCGCATTAGATGTGTTAGTGAAAGAACCACCAGAGAAAAACAATCCTCTGATTGAATTAGCGAAAACGATGCCGAATTTAATTATCACACCTCATATTGCTTGGGCGAGTGATAGCGCGGTAACCACGCTAACGAAAAAAGTGACGCAAAATATTGAAGATTTCGTTCAACAATTAAATCAAAAATAATGAATTTACCTATTTCTTTATACGTCGCCCTACGATATTGGCGGGCAAAAAGCGCTGATCGTTTTGGGCGACTTGTTACTAATTTGGCAAGCTTTGGCATCGTACTGGGTGTGATGGCATTGATTATTGTGCTTTCTGTCATGAATGGACTAGAAGGCTATCAAAAACAACAGGTGCTTTCGAGCATTCCGCATGCGATTGTTAGCCAAGAAGCGCCTATTTCGGCAGAAAAACCGCTTGAAAATACACCGCACTTTGTGCAAAAAGCCGTGCCGATTAATACGACGAATGTTGTGTTTCAAACAGCAAAAGGTGTGAGTGCAGGACAAGTGATTGGTATTCAGTCTTTTTCAGATGATCCTTTATTAGAAGATATCGATCCTAGTCAGTTTAACCAACTTTTACCGCAAGGTGAGTTTAAGTTAGTTATGGGCGATAAGTTAGCGCAAAAATTAGGCTTAGCAGTGGGTGATAAGGTTCGTTTAATGATTACGGAAAACAGCCAGTACACCCCATTTGGTCGCGTCCCGATGCAGCGTTTATTTACGGTGAGCGAGCTTTACTATGATTATGGCGAAGCGTCAGGCTATGAAGTTTTTGCTAATTTAGCCGATATTGGTCGCCTAATGCGTATTCAGCCAGGCGAAGCTCAAGGCTATCGTTTATTCCTGGATGATCCTTTCCAAATCACAGAATTGCCAACCTATTTTAAAGAGAGCCATATCAGCGATTGGCGTGTCCAAAAAGGGGAGTTTTTCCAAGCGGTTCGTATGGAAAAAAATATGATGGGCTTATTGATTAGCTTAATTATCGTTGTTGCGATTTCCAATATCGTGACCTCATTAAGTTTAATGGTGGTAGATAAACAAGGGGAAATCGCCATTTTGCAAACGCAAGGTGTGACTAAATCACAAGTGCGTTCTATCTTTATTTATCAAGGTTTACTGGTGGGGCTAGTGGGCACATTGATTGGTGCTGTACTGGGCGTATTAATCACCTTAAACCTTGGGGCAATTTTAAGTGCGGTCAATCCGAACGGTGTTTTCTTGCCAACATCCATTGAGCCTGTGCAAGTCATTGTTGTGATTGCCTTTTCTTTATTATTATCTTTATTATCAACCATTTATCCAGCTTATCGTGCGGCGAAAACTGAGCCAGCGGAAGCATTACGTTATGAGTAAAATATGAATAACTATTTATTAGAATGCCAAAATATTAATAAATTTTACCAAGAAGGCGAGAACCAAACCCAAGTATTAAAAGGTGTAAGCTTTGCCATGAAACCACAAGAATTAGTGGCGATTGTGGGGAGTTCAGGTTCGGGAAAAAGTACTTTATTACACACTTTAGGCGGCTTAGATCAGCCAAGTAGTGGGGAAGTCTTTATTAAAGGGCAATCTTTGCAAAAAGCGTCTGAAAGTGAATTGGCTAAATTACGTAACCAAAATCTAGGGTTTGTATATCAATTTCACCATTTAATGGCAGATTTTACCGCATTGGAAAATGTGATGATGCCGATGTTAATTGGTCGTCAGAATAAAACAGAAGCAAAAGATCGTGCTGAAAAAATATTGGACGCAGTTGGTTTAAGTCATCGCATTACTCACCGTCCATCTGCACTTTCTGGCGGTGAGCGCCAACGTGTTGCGATTGCTCGTGCATTGGTGAATAACCCCGCTCTCGTCTTAGCCGATGAACCAACTGGTAACTTAGATCATAAAACCACAGAAAGTATTTTTGAGTTGATTCAATCCTTGAATGCGGAACAAAACATTGCGTTTTTATTGGTGACACATGATATGTCGTTAGCGCAAAAACTGTCTCGTTGTTTAACCATGCAAGACGGCATTTTGAAGGAAGGTGCATAATGAATACGCCTTTTTTCATTAGTTGGCGCTATCAACGAGGTAAGCAAAAGAATCCGTTGGTGGCGTTAATTTCAAAATTCTCTGCTATTGGTATCGCTCTTGGTGTGGCAGTGTTGATCGTGGGGTTAAGTGCGATGAATGGTTTTGAGCGTGAATTGAATTCACGTATTTTGGCTGTCGTCCCACATACGGAAATCACCGTTAATCCACATGCCAATGAAGCCACATTAAACCATTGGCAAAAGCTAGCAGATCGTCTAAAAACGAACAAAAAAATTACCGCACTTTCACCTTTTGTGAGTTTTACTGCCTTAGTCGAAAATGGCAATAAACTTAAAGTTGTGCAAGTGAAAGGGGTCGATAAACAAGCTGAAGATCAAGTGAGTTCTCTTGGTAAGTTTGTGGAAGGTGATGGCTGGCAGAAATTCGCAGAAGAAGGTGGATTGGTGCTGGGCTCTGGTATTGCCAAAGAGTTAGATGTTAAAGCTGGCGATTGGGTGTCATTATTAATCTCTCAACCGAATGGTGAAGATCAAATGGCTCAGCCTAATCGTGAGCGTGTTCAAGTGACCGCTATTTTACGCTTAGATGGCCAGTTAGATCACAGTTATGCCTTACTGGCATTATCTCAAGCGCAAGAATTAATGGGGTATCGCGAAGATCAAATTACCGGTGTTGAATTGAAAGTTGATGATCCATTTAAAGTACAAGAAATGGATTATTCGATGCTGAATGATTATCCGCAACTGCTTTATATCCAAAACTGGGTGGCAAAATTTGGCTATATGTATCGTGATATTCAGCTTATCCGCACAGTGATGTATATTGCAATGGTGCTTGTGATTGGAGTGGCGTGTTTTAATATCGTTTCAACCTTAATTATGGCAGTAAAAGATAAGCAAGGTGATATTGCGATTATGCGAACCCTAGGGGCGAATAATGGCTTTATTAAACAAATCTTTATTTGGTATGGTTTACTTGCAGGGATGAAAGGGTGTCTGATTGGTATCGTATTGGGTGTCGTACTTGCACTGAATCTCACGCCGATTATTCAAGGCATCGAGACATTACTTGGTAAAAAATTGTTATCAGATGGCATCTATTTCGTTGATTTCTTGCCAAGTGAATTACATTGGTTTGATGTTGTATTGGTTCTCGTGGCGGCATTGGTATTGAGTTTACTTGCCAGTCTTTATCCAGCCAGTCGAGCCGCGAAGTTACAACCGGCTCAAGTATTGAGTAATCACTAATAAAAAATCAGGGATTAAGTATTTAATCCCTGATTTTTTTATTATTCAACCGTTAATTATTATTGGTTTTCTTTATCTGTTTTTAATAAACCAGATGAACCTTCGGAATAATCGCGTGGGGGTTCTTCTGATTTACTTTCTGATGAGGCAGTCACTAGCTGTTGAGTAAATAAACCTTTATTGGCAGGTTTGTTACCGAGTAAAGCTTCAGAGGAAACCGCGTAATGACGATACAGTTTTTGATAATCACCAATTAAGGTTTTAAATAATTCGGCACTTTCAGCAAAATGTTTTTCAAGTTGTGCTTGTTGATCGCTTAACTGTGTTTTCACTTCTTTCAGTTCAGCTTCTGTCTGAACTTGTTTTTTAACTGAACCTTTTGTTAAACGTAATAATCCGTAGCCTAAGATTACGCCAACCACAAGCCCAATCACAGCGGCTTGCCATATTTCTGGTATCCATGATTGCATACATTACTCCTTATCTTGAATTCATTGTTTAGTTTAAAGGAAAAACAAAAAAGTTTCTTTGCGGTTGATCACATTTTGAAAAAGCTGTGCTTACACGGATGCGATAATCACGATCTCAACTTTCCAATCAGGATCTGCAAGTTTCGCTTCTACCGTTGTTCGGCTTGGTGGATTTTGGCTATCGACCCATTCATCCCATGCTTGGTTGAGTTGAGCATAATCTGCCATATCAGCAAGGAAGATTTGTGTGGTAAGAATTTTGCCTTTTTCAGAACCAATTTCAGCCAATAATTTATCGATCAGTGAAAGGACTTCTTTGGTTTGCTCGTAAGCATTTTGCTTAACCGTTTTTTCCGGTACTTGGCCGGCAAAATAGGCAGTATTGTTATGAATGACCACTTCAGAAAAGCGTTTGCTTGGTTGAATGCGTTGAATCGGCATAGTGACTCCTTTTTGATGAAGATAATTCCATTCTAAAGGTGGTTTTAGACTTTGTAAATCAAGAAATTGTGAGATAAAATAATTGAGAATTTTTATCAACTAAAGAAAACTATGAAACTCCTGATTTCGAATCAATATGGCGCCATTGTCATGGCATTATTGCCTTTTGTTTATGGTATGTTATTAGCCTCACCTGTTTGGGCACATTTCTTTTTGCTTTTAGCTTGGTTCACCATGTATTTGCTGAGTTATCCAATGCTGAGTCTCTTTAAAGGCAAAAATATGGCGGAATATAAAAAGTGGACAATCATCTATGGTGTCGCAGCTTTTTTGTTTGCGCTTCCTGCCATTTTTTATAACTGGCAAATTCTTTTCTTTATTGCCGCCATGTTTCCTTTTGTATTGGTGAGTATCTATTACACCAAGAAAAAAGATGAACGTAATCTTCTCAATGATTTAGCCGGTATTGCGATTTTTGCCCTTGCAGGTATGGGATCCTATTATTTTTCTGACCGCACTTTTGACGAAAAAATTTGGTGGGTAGCACTGTATCCAAGTTTATTTTTTATTGGTACAACGCTTTACGTCAAATCAATGATGCGTGAACGTAAAAATCCGCTTTATCTCAAAGCCTCTATTATTTTCCATGTGCTTTGCGTGCTCGGTTGCTTGCTTACCCAACAATATGTCTTATCACTTGCTTTTGTGCCGGCGTTAATTCGTGCCATTTATTTACCAACCAAGAAACTTTCGGTTAAGCAAGTCGGTCTAATAGAATTCGGAACATCCGCCATTTTTTTGATTATTTTATTGATAGCGACATTATAAGATGAAGACATTAGCCAAACTTTTACTCCTCACCACGCTTACCTTAAGCAGTTCAGCATTTGCGATGAAAACTATTGATTTGGTCGATAAAGCGCAAATGACGGAGCAGCAAAAAATGGATCTGGCGCAAAAACTGGCTGAGAAACAAGATTGGAAAGCCGTTTTTGAAATTATGTATCCTTTAGCTTTGGAAGGTAATTTACAAGCGCAAAGCAATTTAGGGATGCTTTATAATTTAGGTCGTGGAGTGGATGAAAATAAAGAGTTGGCTTATTGGTGGTTTAGTGAAGCTGCTGAGCGAGGCAGTATTAAAGCTATCAATAATTTGGCGGTCATGTATTTCAACGGCAACAACTATGTAAAACAAGATACCGCTCAAGCGATTAAATTATTTGAAACCAGTGCGACAAAAGATCCTGATGCCATGCTTACATTAGGGGAAATTTATACCAATCAGAAAGAATTTACCAAAGCCTTTGAATGGTTCCAAAAAGCCGCAAATGCGGGCAGCAATGAGGGGAGGTTCCGTTTAGCTCGTTTGTATGAAGAAGGGATTGGGACACAAGTTAATATTGGTTTGGCCAAATTGCTTTATTTGGAAATTATGAATACGGCGAAAAAAGATGAAATCAAAGAAATCGCCAGACAGCGATTACAACGTTTAAGCTTGTATTAAAAAAAAGTGCGGTTGATTTTAACCGCACTTTTTTTATTTCACGTCTGCCCCTTTCAACCAGCGTCTGACCCAACTGCGGTTTGGCATTAAGTTATGAATCAAATCTTCACTCATCGGTAAGGGCTCGCCATAAATTAAGGAAGCCAGTGTCTCACCTAAAAACGGCGCAGAAGTTAATCCTCTAGAGCCTAATGCGCCGATTAAATAGAGATTAGGGTAGTTTGAAGCCTGTTCTATTGGCTGTTTACGGCGTCGCAAATTAAACAAATTTTGATATTGTGTTTGCTGAGCAGAAAAATGAGGAATAGCGCCCATTATTGGCGTTAGATCACGTACCGAACAACGCACACCGATTCGAGCAAGATTACCCGATGTATCCACTTCTTTTGTCCACTCTTCAGGAATATTTTGCTGAATTTTTTGTTGGTTTTCTTGTTGTTCGGTTAGGCTAAATTCACGAGTCGCATTATCACGAACATGACTTGCGCCAATACAATGACTGGCTTTTGCTTGATCGACTGGCGTCAGGTAGCCGTCATAGCACAACACAGTTTTGAGTTTTAGCAAGTTTTCTGATGTTGGAATTTGGCTCACTTGTCCGCGAACTGGGTAGAGTGGCAGTTTTTGTGTTTGTTCAAACTCAGTGAGTTTATGCCCATTTGCTAAAACAACCACTTCATGGCAGAACGTTTCATTTTCAGCTGTGGTGATTTGCCAACCATTTTCTGTTTGAGAAAGTGCAGTTACTTTTTGTGATGTTTTAATCTGGACACCTTGTTTTTCTAAAAAGGCAAAAGCATGCTGAACTAACTGACGTGGCGCAAGCCAAGTGCCTTGTGGAATAAAACCGCCACCAAAAGGTAATGGTAAGCCCACTTTTTCACTTAATTCAGATTGGTTTAATGACTGATATAAATCAGAAGGCAAATTCAGCTCAGCAATTTTATTTAATTTACTTTCTGTTTTGTCATTGTAAGCGCAAAGTGCGACACCACAGAACTCATGTTCAAATTCGATTTGTTGTTGAATTGCCCATTGTAGAAATTGATGGCCATAGGCAAAGGCATGAATATAAAAACGAATATTGCGCTCGTTGTCATCGCTCAGTTGCGGATAAAAAGCGCCTTGTTTATTGCCGGATGCATTGAGAGCGGTTTGTTCATCTTCGCAATAAATTGTGATTTTAGCCCCACGTTTAACCAATGAAATGGCTGTACAAAGCGAGGCTATCCCGCCACCAATAATGGCAATATCTTGTTCTTTGAGATTGGCTGGCTGACTATGAAACCAGGGCGTAGAAAGTGCGGTTAGTTTTTCCTGCGTTTTTTGACCAGAAAGACATTCCCGTTTTTTACCAAAGCCTTTGCGTTTCTTAATATTAAAGCCCGCATTTTCTAAGCCTTTTCTAACCGAACTTGCCGCAGTGAAGGTCGCAAAGGTGCCTTGTGGCTTGGTAAAACGAAACATTTGCTGATAAAGCTGCTCATTCCACATGTCGGGGTTTTTACTCGGTGCAAAACCATCTAAAAACCACGCATCAATTTTACCATTTATATAATCGCCCAGTTGTGGCAGATTTTCAGCTACATCGCCAAACCAAAGATCTAACGTGGTTTCATCAAAATGAAAACGATAGCAACCTTGAATGGGATTAAGCCAATGCTGTTGTAAATGCTGAGCAAGATGAGAAAATTGCGGATAGGCTAAATGGGCTTGTTGTAATGCATCAAGCGGCAGAGGGTATTTTTCAAAAGAGATAAAATAAAGGCGTTTTAAAGGCGAATCAGGGTGTTTCTGACGAAATTCACGGAATAGCGTAGTCACCGCAAAGAAATTTAATCCTGTGCCAAACCCCGTTTCAGCAATAACAAAGTGGGCTTCTTGGTAATGAACCCATCGCTCCCACAACTGATTACCTTCTAAAAACACATAATGCGTTTCCGCTAAACCATCTTGATTAGAAAAATACACGTCATCAAATTTATCCGAAACAGGGGTGTTCTCTTGATTAAAATGAATTTTTGCGTGCTGAATGGTGAACATGTGTTAGCCCTTTTTTGCCTTATCAAATTCTTTTATAATAGCACGGAAATTTTGAGTCGGTTAAAACTTAACTGGTCGAACAAATGAATTATTGCTTGCAATATTTTCATTTCATAGTAAATTGCGTTCAGCTAACAACTGTAAGTTGAATTAAATTTCCCCTAACTCATAAGGAATAAAGAATGAAAAGAGCTGTAATTACTGGTTTTGGTATTATTTCAAGTATCGGTAACAACAAAGAAGAAGTTTTGGCTTCATTAAAAGCAGGTAAATCTGGTATTGAAGTCATGCCTGAGTTTATTGAAATGAAAATGCGTAGCCATGTTGCCGGCACAATCAAACTTGATCCAAGCGAGCATATCGATCGTAAAGTGTATCGTTTTATGGGTGATGCGGCTGCTTATGCATACCTTTCTATGCGTGAAGCGATTGAAGATTCAGGTTTAACAGAAGATCAAGTTTCAAATGACCGTACAGGTCTTGTAATCGGTGCTGGTACTGGTTCAGCACATAACCAATTAGTGGCTTGTGATGCAGTGCGTGGTCCACGCGGTGTGAAAGCGATTGGTCCTTATGCGGTAACTAAAACCATGGCATCAAGTGTGTCGGCTTGTTTAGCAACCCCTTACAAAATCCGTGGTGTAAACTACTCAATCAGCTCTGCTTGTGCAACGTCTGCACACTGTATCGGTCACGCAGTTGAATTAATCCAATTAGGTAAACAAGATGTGGTTTTCGCTGGTGGTGCGGAAGAATTATCTTGGGAATGTGCAACTGAATTCGATGCAATGGGTGCAGTTTCAACTAAATACAATGATACCCCAGAAAAAGCGTCTCGTGCTTACGATGCAGACCGTGATGGTTTCGTTATCGCGGGTGGTGGTGCAGTTGTAGTGGTTGAAGAATTAGAACACGCATTAGCACGTGGTGCAAAAATCTACGCAGAAATTGTAGGTTATGGTGCAACCTCTGATGGTTACGACATGGTAGCGCCAAGTGGTGAAGGTGCTGAGCGTTGTATGAAACAAGCAATGGCAACGGTAGATACTCCAATTGATTACATCAACGTACACGGTACATCAACACCAGTTGGTGACGTGAAAGAATTAGGGGCAATCAAAAATGTATTTGGCGACAAAATCCCTGCGATTTCTTCTACCAAATCAATGACCGGTCACTCTTTAGGTGCTGCCGGTGCACACGAAGCAATCTATAGCTTATTAATGTTACACAATGACTTCATTGCACCAAGCATTAATATCGAAACATTAGACGAAGCGGCAAAAGGCTGCAATATCGTGACTGAAACAAAAGAAAATGCAGGCTTACAAACTGTAATGTCAAACAGCTTTGGTTTCGGTGGTACAAACGCGACTTTAGTGTTCAAACGCTATAACGGCTAATTAAAAATGTCTTAAAATTAACCGCACTTTAGGTCATCCAAAGTGCGGTTTTTTCTTATAATCTCTCCCTTTCTCCTTAATCATCATAGAAATTGATGCTTAAAATGTGATCCAGCTCAAAATTTTGAATAAAAGAATAAAAAATTTTTATTTTTATAAAACTCCATATAAAACTACGATTTTCTATCTTTTACATTAATTACCTTTATTAAAATCTTAATATTTGAATTTTATTAGTGTTTAATGCTTTTTAATTCATTTTTTTAGACTTTTCTCATACTGGACAAGCCATTTTCTTTCGGTATGATGTTTCCATTGTTTTGACACGAATCGTAACAAATAAAAGTGCGGTCAGTTTTAGGAGTAAAATATGAAGAAATTATCCGGTGCGGAAATGGTGGTTCAGTCTTTGCGTGACGAAGGCGTTGAGTATTTATTTGGTTATCCGGGCGGTGCCGTATTGGATATTTATGATGCAATCCATACTCTTGGTGGGATTGAGCATATTTTAGTTCGTCATGAGCAAGCTGCGGTACATATGGCAGATGGTTATGCGCGTGCGACAGGTAAAGTGGGTTGTGTGTTAGTCACATCAGGACCAGGTGCGACCAATGCGATTACGGGTATTTTGACCGCTTACACTGATTCGGTACCAATGGTGATTATTTCAGGTCAGGTCATGAGTAGCTTAATCGGTCGTGATGCGTTCCAAGAATGTGATATGGTGGGGATTTCTCGCCCAGTAGTTAAACACAGCTTTATCGTTAAAAAAGCAGAAGACATTCCAGGGATCTTGAAAAAAGCCTTTTATATCGCATCAACAGGCCGTCCAGGTCCCGTTGTCGTAGATATTCCAAAAGATACCGTAAACCCAACTTTAAAATATCCTTATGAATATCCAAAATCTGTTGAGCTTCGTTCTTATAATCCAACGGTAAATGGTCATAAAGGTCAAATTAAGAAAGCATTAAAAGCATTATTAGTGGCTAAAAAACCGGTTTTATTCGTGGGTGGTGGTGCAATTGCGGCAGGCTGTCATGAAGAGTTAACACAATTCGCACAACGTTTAAATTTACCGGTCACCTCATCGTTAATGGGTTTAGGCGTGTACCCAAGTACGGATAAACAATTTTTAGGCATGCTTGGGATGCACGGAACTTATGAAGCCAATACAGCGATGCATGAAAGTGATTTAATTCTTGGTGTTGGTGTGCGTTTTGATGACCGTACCACTAACAACTTAGATAAATATTGTCCGAATGCAAAAGTGATTCAGATTGATATTGACCCAACCTCTATTTCTAAAAACGTCCCTGCGGCTATTCCAATTGTAGGTAATGCGAAAAATGTATTGGATGAATTCTTAAGCTTATTAGGTGAAGAAATCGGTTCACGTCCGCAAAATCACTTAGAAGATTGGTGGAAGCAAATCGATGAATGGAAAGCGAAAAAATGCTTGGATTTCGACCGCACTTCAGGCGTCATCAAACCACAGCAAGTGATGGAAGCCGTGTATCGTATTACAAAAGGTCAAGCTTATGTGGCATCGGATGTAGGGCAACACCAAATGTTTGCTGCATTGCATTATCCGTTTGATTTACCGCGTCGTTGGATCAATTCAGGTGGTGCGGGTACGATGGGCTTTGGTTTACCTGCTGCATTAGGGGTGAAACTTGCACATCCTGACGCAACAGTGGTTTGTGTAACGGGTGATGGCAGTATTCAAATGAATATCCAAGAGCTTTCAACGGCAACACAATATGGTATTCCAGTTGTGGTGATTTGTTTGAACAACCACTTCTTAGGCATGGTGAAACAATGGCAAGATTTGATTTATTCTGGCCGCCATTCTCAAACTTATATGAATTCTTTACCAGATTTCGTGAAGTTAGCAGAATCTTATGGTCATGTGGGAATTCAAATTTCGACACCAGATGAATTAGAAAGCAAATTACAAGAAGCCTTCAGTATTAAAAATAAATTGGTCTTTGTTGATATTAACGTTGATGAAACTGAACACGTTTACCCAATGCAAGTTCGCGGCGGGGCGATGAATGAGATGATTTTAAGCAAACCACAAGAGGAGAACGAATAATGCGTAGAATTTTATCTGTTTTATTAGAAAATGAATCCGGTGCATTATCTCGTGTGGTCGGCTTATTTTCCCAACGTGCATTTAACATTGAAAGCTTAACTGTGGCACCAACCGATGATCCAACGCTTTCTCGTATGACGATTGAAGCTGTAGGGGATGAGCAAGTGCTTGAGCAAATTGAAAAGCAACTTCACAAATTAGTGGATGTGTTTAAAGTTATTAACTTGAGTGAACATGAGCACGTTGAGCGTGAAGTATTGTTAGTGAAAGTACGTGCAACGGGTTCATCACGTGATGAGTTAAAACGTTTAGCCGATATCTTCCGTGGTCAGATTGTGGATGTGACAACAAAATCTTATACCATTCAGTTAACGGGTACAAAAGACAAATTAGATGCTTTTGTTGAGGCACTGAAAGAAGAAAGTACATTACTTGAAATTGTTCGTTCAGGGTTAATCAGTCTTTCTCGTGGTGAGAAAAATATTCTCTAATGATGTGGAAAGTGCGATTAAAAATGATCGCACTTTTAAAAACGAAAAAAGGAAGTCATAATTGACTTCCTTTTTGTTTATTCTGAATGGATATTAGGCTTCAGATTTATTGGTTAATGCGATATATAAGCAAACCACAAAGCCAGTAATTAAAACATAAGGCGTAAAGATTGGTACGCCAGTAGGGGCGGCTGCGAAACCAAAGTTATGTGCCGCTGCTGCGCCCAGTAGCATACCGAGAACAAATAACGCAGAGTCATTATTCCCCTCACCAATATTAACTAATTGCTTGCCAGGGCAACCACCGCCTAATGCAAAGCAAAGGCCGCAAAGCGCCATAGAAAGGAAATTGTAGAGATAGTCATTATGTGCGATAGGTTGTTTTTCAAAACCTAAATGGAATTGACCGAGTAAGGAATTGGTTATTGCCGCAAAGACAATCAATGCAATCACACCATTTAATAAATGTGCATCACGGAAGAGGACAAAGTTTCGAAATGCCCCAATTGTGCAAAAACGCGATTTTTGCATCAGCACACCGAGAAGTAATCCTCCAGCAAGTGACATCCAAATAGCCGCATGTTGTGCACCTGGCCCTTTTTCAGAGGTGTAAATCGCTAGATTTTCACCAAATTTAAATTGGGTTAAGGCTAAAACAAGCAAAATTACGGCAAAAATTGGACCAATTAAACCCGAAGATTGGCTTTGTTCCTTAGATTTACCTAATGAGAATCCTCGATTAGCGAAGAAAATGCCGCCTAATACACCGGCAAACAATCCAACAATACCTGCAATTGCAGTGAGATCACCGCCACCTAATCGTAAATAAGCGCGCCATGGACAACCTAAGAAAATGAGCGCACCAAGCATCGCAAAAAAGCCTAAGCTAATACGAGCAAGTGGGGCAGAGCCACCACGAGGTTTAAATTCCTTAGAGAAGAATGCACTGGCGAGTGCTCCTAAAACTAATCCAATGAGTTCTGGGCGAAGGTATTGTAATGGGGCGGCGTGGTGTAACCCAAGCGATCCGGCTGTATCGCGTAAGAAACAAGCCGCACAAAATCCCATATTACCAGGGTTGCCATTGTAAGTGAGAAGTGGCGCAACGATACCAAGTGCAGCACCTGCAACCACAGGCCAAGTTAAAATTTTCATAATTAGACCCTTGTGATATCTGAAGTTAAATTGAATTGTGTGTTTTTAATAATAAAAACAAAGGTATTGTAGAAAGAGTTAAAAAATAAAGAAAGTTTATTTTTTTAAAATTGTGAGCAGGATCAAAGATTAGTTGATAATTGGAAGAGTTTGTTAAATGATCATAAAAAATAAAAGTGCGGTTAAATTTAACCGCACTTAAGATATGTTATTCAGCAGGGTACCAATGCAAATGTTCAAAGGCTATCTGACATGTTTCCCCTTCTTTCGGGCCAGAATCTCGTCGTCCAATTTGAACACGAATATCTTGATCTCCAACTTGGATATTATAATCCGTCACTTCACCAAGATAAGAGCGACGTTTTACGACACCAGGGATTCCACCTTGTTGAACAAATTCAATGTCAGATGGGCGGCTTGCTAATATCGCTTTCCCTTGTGAAAGTAAGTCATTATTTGGCATTTCTGGAAGATTAAAAATACCATCAACTTTATCAATATGAATACCTTGCGATGATAGGTTTACATTTAATTGATTTGATAACCCGATAAAATTGAAGACAAACTTGTTAGCTGGGTTGTTATAAATATTTAATGGGGTATCAATTTGTTGTACCGCCCCTTTCTTCATGACCATAATACGATCTGAAAGTGCCATCGCTTCAGATTGGTCATGAGTCACATAAATAATTGAGAACCCAAATTTTTTCTGTAATGCCTTAATTTCAAAACGCATTTCTTCGCGAAGATGGGGATCTAGGCTTGATAATGGTTCGTCTAGTAACATAACATCAGGGTTAATTGCTAATGCTCTAGCAAGTGCCACACGTTGTTTTCCACCACCAGATAAATCGTCAGGGCTTTTCTTAGCAACACCAAGTAAATTAGTGTGTCTTAAGGCATCAGTTGTTCGTTTTTCAATTTCTTGGGCTGAAATATTTTTGAGTTTTAACGGAAAGGCAACGTTATCATATACCGTCATATGTGGCCATACCGCAAAGGCCTGAAAGACCATACCGAAATTGCGTTTCTCTGGTGGGAGATAGAAATTGTCTTTCTTCGATGACAGTAATTTATCACCGACTTTAATTTCTCCTCCGTCTAAGTCTTCAAAGCCAGCGATCATTCTTAGGGTTGTTGTTTTTCCACAACCTGATGGCCCTAGCATAGAGAAACATTCGCCTTTTTCGATAGAAAGGTTAAGATCTTCAATGGCAATAACATCACCAAATTTTTTCATGACATGATTTAATTGAATATAGCTCATCTTTTACTCCTAACCTTCTATTTTTGAGTTTTCTTTTCAGCATAACGTTTAATAACGGTTTGACCTAACACAATGATTATTAGGGCGATACCCGCTAATGCTGCAGAATAAACGGTTTCACCGTCTTCATTTAGGGTATAAATTGCTACCCCGATGGTTCGTGTAGAAGGACCATATAACATAACAGAAACGGTCAATTCACGTAGAGCTGGAAGGAAAATAAGGAAGAAAGCAGCAATCATCCCTGGTCTTACGAGTGGGATAACAATATCTTTTAAGGATTGCCACATACTTGCTCCACATGCTCGAGAAGCTTCAACTAATGAGTCATGTACTTGCTCAAGTGCTGCAGAGTTAGCTTTAAGTGAGAAAGCCATATAACGCGCAATGTAAGCAATTAAAATAATCCAAACTGTGTTGTAGAGATTGATGCCAAATTTACCACTCCAGGCAAGAATCACCCCAAGAGCAATTACAGAGCCAGGTACGGAGAATGGCAACATCCCTAAGAACTCAAGAATGCCTTTTCCGCGAACACGCATTTTAACGATAACATAAGAAATCATTACCCCAGCAAACATGGTAATCAGTGCTGCAGCAAGACCGAGAGTCACACTATTGCGAATTGCATCTTTTGTTAACTGCCATTCAAATAAAATGAATTTATAGTTATCTAATGTGAGATTTTCCCATGTAATTGGTAATCCATAGGTTTTTAATCCGCCAACAAGGAAAATCGTGACTGTAGGCAATACGATTGTAAAGGCGATGTAGAGTAAGCAAATAACAAGCAACGGTTTTCTCAAACCACGAAGTTTCACTTCAATAGGTCTAAAGCTTTTACCTGCAATAATTTGGAAGCGGCCTTTATTTAAGATTTTGTTTTGTAACCAAATAATCAGTGCAGCAGTGAATACTAAAACAGTTGCAAGCACAGTACCAGTACGAATGGCTTCAAAACTACCCGCACTTTGGTGAATGCGTTCATAAATGAGGGTTGGAATGTTAAAAATACCATTTTCTACGCCTAGTACGGCAACAGTACCAAAGTGAGCCATAGAATAGAGCATAATGAGTAATGCACCAGAAAGGATACTTGGCATGACGAGTGGAATGGTAATTTTACGTGTAATGGTAAAGAGGCTTGCGCCGGAGATTCTCGCTGATTCTTCTAATGTAGGGTCCATGCGCTCTAATGCACCACAGACTTGGATAAAGACGAATGGGAAAAGATACATCGTTTCTACAGCCATAATACCGGCGTAGCTATAGATATTAAAAATAGGCCCATCAAATCCTAAATCCATGAAGAATTGGTTAATGTAACCAGAACGTGGTGAAAGTAACATTTTCCAAGCTAATGCCCCAATGAAAGAAGGAAGCATAAAAGGTACAAGGAACATCACTTTCATAAAACCTTTATAAGGTAGATCTGTTCGAGTCACTAACCAAGCAAAAAATGTACCAATAATCGTACTCATCACAGTTACGCCAGATGCGATGAAAAGTGAATTGAGTAATGCTTCATAGGTTTCTTCTTGCTTAAGAATATTCACCACATCGGTGATATTAAATTGCCCATCAACCCAAAAAGAATTGAGGAAAATAAGTAAAACAGGAACCGCAACAACGATAACTAAGATACCGATAGATAAGGCTAGAATAACGTTAGCAATATTGAATGGATGATTATTTTGAATAGTTGTAGCCATAATAAACCCCTCTAGATTTCTTTAGCAGAATCAAACCAAAGCAAATCATGAAAACTGATAAAGCAATTTTCACCTTCATTGAACATTAAATTATTACGTAATGCTTTATTAGTTGGGATTTCTGTTCGTAGTGTTACACCATCAATCTCTACCATATAATCCATTACTGCGCCAAGAAAGCTAGCTCTTGATATTTTTCCTAGTAAACCTTCATTGTCTTTGCTTAGTATGATATCGGAAGGTCGACATCCTAATTTCCCTGAGTTAGGTGGCAAGTTTTTCCAGTTTAAAATTTGATTACCTTCTCCAATATAGTGATGATTATTTTCGTATCGGACTGGAATGAAATTGGCGAGTCCCATAAATTTAAACACCATCTCATTTTCTGAACGCTCATAAATGTCCCATGGTGTTCCAACTTGTTGGATATCGCCATGTTCATTCATAATGGCCAAACGATCTGATATTGCTAAGGCAATTTCTTGGTCATGTGTTACGTACAGAATAGTAATGCCGAGTTTTTTCTGTAATTCTTTAATTTCAAAACGCATTTCTTCTCGAAGATTGGCATCTAAATTATTGAGAGGCTCATCCAAGAGCATTAAAGATGGTTTAGCAACTAATGCCCTTGCGAGAGCAACGCGCTGTTGTTGCCCCCCTGACAATTGAGAAGGTAAACGTTCTTCTAAACCAGTTAAATTAACTAATTCGACCACTTCCATCACTTGTTTATGGAGAGCTTGTTTTTCAATATTCTTTAATTTAAGAGGGTAGGCGATATTGTCAAAAACAGTCATATGCGGCCAAACAGCATAATCTTGGAAGACCACACCTAGACCACGTTGATCTGGCGGAATATCCGTGTTTGTAGCGGGATCGGCAACAACCACATCATCAATTAAAATACGGCCACTATCTGGCACATCAAATCCTGCAAGCAGGCGTAATAAGACAGTTTTCCCACAGCCGGATGGGCCAAGAAGCGTAAAACATTCTCCATCTTGTACAACTAAGGACAGATTTTTTAACACTTCATTTGAACCGAATTTTTTGGATACATTTTCAAATGTAATTGTTGCCATAATCACTACTCCTTACTGATTAACGACCTTGAAGAATTTGAGTGAAATGTTTAATTGTTTCTTCTTTTTCTGACATTAATTTTTCATAGTCAATAGGAATCGCTCTTGATACGGCATCTTCTAGAGATGGCATACCAAATTTAGCATCAAGTTCAATACCTTTTCTAACTGGTAATGTTCCTTCATTTGCAATGATTTTTTGCCCATCTTCAGAAAGTAAGAAGTCAATAAATTTTTGTGAAGCAGTAAGGTGTTCAGTGCCTTTTAAGATCGCTGCAGGGCTAGGGATGACGAGCATTTCTTTTGGATAAACCAATTTTAATTGCGCGCCTTTTTTAATTTTATCATTGGTAATATAGTCAACAGCGAGAGAGGCTAATAAATCACCAGATGCGGTATCGTCGATAACTTGTCCTGCACCTTTACCTACTTTAGCTTTATTTGCTTTTAATTTTTCAAAGAATTCCCAACCAAATTTATCTTTTAATAAAGATACACTCATATATGACGTACCCGATAATGCAGGGTTTGCAATACCAAACGCACCTTTATATTCAGGTTTTAAGATATCAGCCCATTCAGCAGGCGGATTATCTTTAACGAAGCGGGTATTGTAGGCGATTGCTAGTGTACCGAGGCGGATTGGGGTAAAAGAACCATCAAAGTTAGGGATAGGGTTAACAATATTTGCAGTTTCAGGAGAAACATAAGCTTCAAGCATGCCGTTTTTTTTCATTTGGAAGAAGTCAGGTACTTCACTTGTCCAAATCACATCGGCCATAATTTTCCCGGATTCTTTTTCCGTTGCAATTTTAGCCATCAATTTTCCGGCGCCGGCAGACTGATAATCCATTTCAACATCTGGATGTTTTTCAGTAAATTTTGCTTTTAATGCACCAATTAATGATTCTTTCATTGATGTGTACACAATTAATTTTTCTTGTGCCGCAGCCATATTACTAAGTGACATACCTAGTCCAATGGCAATCAATGTTAAAGACATTTTTTTATTCATAATGAAACCTCACTGAGATAGGGATAAAATCAGTAAATGAGATCAAACTACGATCGACATTTATACCAAAACATCTAACCTACAAAATACGCTTAAATATTTGAATATAAAAGTCTAAATTTAAATAATTTTCAGATTTGTGATAGAGATCACTTAATAACGTTTAAAGCCATCTTCCCAAATGCAATTCCACAATATCGACTAAATGTCGAAGAAATGTGGTGTCTTGGTCGTTGTGGAAACGGTCTGTGTCTCGAGATTTGAAGAGTAAAAGTGCGGTTGGTTTTTGCGGTGTTCCACCCAAACGGCAAATCGCCACAGAGCCGATAGGGAGCTCTTCTGGAAGGAACATGAGGGCTTTTTCTTTATTGGAGAGATCGCCTAAATAGAATTGGCGTAATCCCATACGCTCTAGGCGAATAAGTTCAAAGGCTTTTCGGTCTAGCCAATGTTGTTCAGGTATAGTGCTATTTTTTTGCCAACTATCCGTGAAAAGTAAAATTTTAGCACCTTCTAGCTCATAGCTTTTTGCCCAGTCATCTAACTTTTCATTGATGGCAATAAAGTCGTTTATTTGAAACAGCTTCTTCTGCAAAGGCAAAAGAGCAAAGAAAATATCTGCTTCTTGATGAGCAAGCTGATGAAATTTTTCGAGGAGTTGAGTAAGTGTTTTTATTTGTTCTCGTTGCTGAGCAAGCTGTGCTTCGACTAACGAAATCGTCCCTTCTTCATGGCTATGCGGAATACTAAGCTGTTGAAGTAGTTCAGGGCGATGGGTAAAAAAATCAGGGTGATTTTTTAGGTAGTCAGCAATATCTTGTTCAGTCATCAAAAACTCCTTAAAAAATAACCGCACTTGGTTATGCCTAAGTGCGGTTTATTTTTATGCTGTTTTAGGCTGCAAATGGATCGCGTAAAATCATTGTTTGAACACGATCTGGACCCGTTGAAAGGATAGCTACTGGCACACCAGTTACTTCTTCGATACGTTTGATGTAATCACGGCAAGTTTGCGGTAATTTATTTACATCAGTGACACCGAAGGTGTTTTCTTTCCAACCTGGTAAGGTTTCGTAAATTGGCTCTACGCCTTCCCAATCTTTCGCTGCTAATGGTGCATATTCAACGATTTCGCCATTTGGCATTTTGTAAGCCGTACAGATTTTCACTTCATCGAAGCCATCTAATACGTCTAATTTGGTCATGCAGAAGCCAGAAATAGAGTTAAGTTGAATTGCACGGCGAATGGCAACTGCATCAAACCAACCACAACGACGAGGACGACCGGTTACCGCACCAAATTCATTACCTTTACGTGCAATTTCAGCACCAGTTTCATCGAATAATTCTGTGGTGAATGGACCGCCACCAACACGTGTACAGTATGCTTTGATGATACCTAACACATAATCAAGGTTACGAGGACCGAAACCAGAACCTGTTGCTACGCCGCCTGCCGTGGTGTTAGAACTGGTTACATACGGATAGGTGCCGTGGTCGATATCAAGCATCGTACCTTGTGCACCTTCGAATAGGATGTTGTCACCATTTTTACGTGCGGTATCTAAGATGGTTGTGATATCTGCCACCATACCAGTGATGATATCAGCTACCGCGAACACATCGTCTAATGTTTTTTGATAATCAACAGGTTCTACTTTGTAGTAGTTCACCAATTGGAAATTATAGTATTCAAGGATATTTTTTAATTTTTCAGCAAAGGCTTCGCGATTGAATAAATCACCCACGCGTAAACCACGACGAGCCACTTTATCTTCATAAGCTGGGCCGATACCACGACCGGTTGTACCAATAGCTTTTTTGCCTAATGCGGCTTCACGAGCGTGATCCATTGCAACGTGATAAGGTAGGATTAATGGACAAGCTTCTGAAATTAATAAACGTTCACGTACTTTTACGCCACGGCTTTCTAATTCGCCCATTTCTTGCATTAATGCAGCAGGAGAAAGTACCACACCGTTACCGATTAAACAGGTCACGTTATCACGTAAAATACCTGATGGAATTAAGCGTAATACAGTTTTTTCACCATTAATAATTAAAGTGTGACCTGCGTTGTGGCCACCTTGGTAACGTACCACATATTTAACACGATCTGTTAATAAATCAACGATCTTGCCTTTTCCTTCATCGCCCCACTGAGCACCAAGAACAACAACACTTTTTCCCATAATTTCCGCCTTAAGTTTGCGTAAGTTTATAAATCAGACAAACGATTACTTTACTCTTTTTTTGCCTTAATCTCAAATTCAAAACGTAAAAAAGTGCGGTTATTTTTAACCGCACTTTCCTTAAATTTATTATTCAAACAACGATTTATGTAATGAACGTACTACGTCATCCGCTTTGTCACTATGCGCTAGCATACAAATGTTATTCGTGCTTGCGCCATAGCTAATCATGCGAATGTTATACCCTTCGAGTGTGTCGAAAATACGTTTTGCTACACCAGAAGCGAGGTGTAAGTCATTTCCAATTAATGCGACAAGGGATAAGCCTGTGTCAACTTTCACGGTGCAATATTGACTTAATTCTTCTAATAATTCTGGTGAAAGTAATTCAACACCAGATGAAGCAGAACCTGTTTTATCTAACGTTAATGCAATGCTCACTTCAGAAGTGGTAATCGTGTCCACCGAAATTTTATATTTGGCTAAGATATTGAATACATTCGCCAGGAAGCCTTGAGCATGTAGCATACTGAGACTTGAAAGGGTTAATAGGGTTTGATCGCGACGTAATGCAATTGCACGAAATGTTGGGCGTGGTTGAGGATCGCGAGTTACCCAAGTACCTCCCGCTTCAGGTGCCTTACTTGAACCTACATAAACAGGGATATTACTGCGAACAGCTGGAAGTAGTGTTGCAGGGTGTAATACTTTAGCACCGAAAGTTGCCATTTCAGCTGCTTCAGCAAAGCTCATGGTATCAATACGTTTTGCTTCAGGGACGACACGAGGGTCTGTGGTATAAATTCCCGATACATCCGTCCAAATTAATACATCTTTTGCGTTTAATACTTCAGCTAAAAGTGCCGCAGAGTAGTCACTACCACCGCGCCCTAAAGTAGTGGTTTTACCGCCAGGCTCACGGCCGATAAAACCTTGGGTGATGACTAATTCACCTCGGTCGATTAATGGTTTTAATAAATTATCGCAGTTTGCTTGGGTTTGTGCATCATCAGGTGCTGCTTTACCAAAGTTATCATTGGTTGCGACTAAAGTACGCACATCGACCCAAGTTGCGGTAGTTTGTAATTCTCTTAATACTTCAATGAAAATTTGTGTCGACATCATTTCACCTTGACTGATGATTTCATCAGTTAAAGCTTTTGATGTTGCAAGGCTTGCCGCTTCAGAAAGTGCGGTAATATTTTCTAAGTATTTTTCAATGACAGGGCGCACACGGCTGTCGTCTTGTAATTCATTTAAAATATTTTCTTGAATTTGGCGGACTTCACCGATTAATTTTGCACGTTCTTCTGCTTCTACACCATTGGCTAGGGCAACTAATAAGTTCGTTACACCTGCCGATGCAGAAAGCACGACAACGCGAGTATTAGGATCTGCAATGATGATTTTGGCACAAGCCTGCATCGCTGAATAGTTTGCAACAGATGTACCACCAAATTTTGCTACCGATAAATGAGACATAAGATAATCCTCTAAAAATGAAAAGTAAGATGTTGTGTTTGTGATGGGTATTAGAAATAGCGATTTCATCAAAAATTGTCAAATAAATACTCCAAAAAAATAGAGTAAAAAACCAATTATTTAAATATTTTTTGATTTAACAGGGTAAAAATTAAAAAATCATTAACTATTCGGTAGGAATTGGTAGAGGTTCTGGCGCACCAAGAAAATAAGGTTTTACACCGATAATTAAGTCTAACACGGCTTTCACGCGCGCAAACATTTCGCGAACACGCGTCCCGAAATACACGTCAGGTTGTTTCGCAGTAAAGCAAATTGCATCAATATCATAGTGTTTAGCAATCAACAGCGCGCGTTCACAATGGAATTTTTGGCTGATAATAGTAAAAGAGGGCACTTGGAAAACTTTACTTGCGCGCACAACAGAGTCTAAGGTGCGGAATCCCGCAAAATCTTTAAACATCACACTTTCAGATACGCCCATTTTACGTAGATCCAAAAACATGGTGCGAGGTTCGTTATATTGAAGCGTGCGATTATCGCCACTTAGTAATAAATAATCGACTTTATCTTGCTCGACCAAGAGTTTTGATGCTTCTAAGCGGTAATCATAATATTTATTGGTTTTTCCCTTAGCGACATATTTGGATGTGCCGAGTACCAATGCATAATGGCGATGTGGGAGCGTTTCGACATCTTCATACACGCGGTCTTGTACATAAAAGCTCACGGCACGATCAATGGTGAAGCAACCTATCAAGACAAGTAAAAAGAGCCCCAAGGCGTAACCGAGGAGTTTTTTTAGAGGAAGGCGTAAGAGCCAGGAAAGTGCGGTCATTTTTGACAGCGTTTTGGATAGTTGCATTTTGCTAACATACTGAAAAAACAATATAAGTTCAAGTGTAATTTGTTTACTGAATTGATAAGAAAATATTTAGACGTCTAAACGTCTAAAATTTCTTGACAAAAAAAATGAGCTGTTGATAATTGGTAAACCATCAACGTAAAAGGTTATCATTTCAATGGCTGTGAAAAATGTCGTGCTTTTTCAAGACAATCCACTCCAATTAACATTGGGCGGACAGCTTTCGCCTATTAATGTCGCGTATCAAACTTACGGCACTTTAAATGCTGATAAAAGTAATGCAGTATTGATTTGTCACGCTTTAACGGGAGATGCAGAACCTTATTTTGATGAACCGAATAAAGACGGTTGGTGGCAAAACTTTATGGGCGAAGGTCTAGCTTTTGATACATCTAAATACTTTTTTATTTGCTCAAATGTATTAGGTGGTTGTAAAGGCACGACGGGACCTAGTTCAATTAATCCAACTACTGGAAAACCTTATGGTAGCCAGTTCCCGAATATCATCGTTCAAGATATTATCAAAGTCCAAAAAGCCTTGCTTGAACACCTTGGTATCCCACATTTAAAAGCAATCGTGGGGGGATCTTTTGGTGGTATGCAAGCTACACAATGGGCAATTGATTATCCAGATTTTATGGATAACATTGTGAATCTTTGCTCTTCGATTTTTTTCAGTGCAGAAGCCATTGGATTTAATCATGTCATGCGTCAAGCAGTGATTAATGATCCGAATTTCAATAATGGTGACTATTATGATGGCACGCCACCTAATCAAGGCCTTTCTATTGCTCGTATGTTGGGAATGTTAACCTATCGGACTGATGTACAGTTAGCTAAGGCATTTGGGCGAGCGACTAAATCTGAAGGACAATTTTGGGGTGATCACTTTCAAGTAGAATCCTATTTGAGTTATCAAGGTAAAAAATTCTTAGATCGTTTTGATGCCAACACTTATTTGCATTTATTACGTGCACTGGATTTATATGACCCAAGTGTTGGTTATGCGGATGTAAAAGAAGCCTTATCTCGAATTAAAGCACGTTATACGTTAGTCTCAGTGACGACAGACCAACTGTTTAAATCTATTGATTTACATAAAAGTAAACAGCTTTTAGAACAAGCGGGAGTCGATTTAAAATTTTACGAATTCCCATCGGATTATGGTCACGATGCTTTTTTGGTGGATTATACGGCGTTTGAAAATAAAATTAGAAGTGGATTAGAAGGCGAGTCTGAATAAGAACAATAGAAAAGGCGGAAATTTCCGCCTTTTTTGATTTTTTCTTTATAGATGGCTCACGAAACGTGATAAATCTTTTGGTTTACAGTCTCTTTCTAATTTTTCAGCCGCTGTACCAATTTGTAATAAGGCAACAATCTTATCATTTTTACCACAGCCAAATGCTTCACGTAATTCACGCCCCTCAACGAAAGGACCAGTTGCCCAAAAACTTTCAAAACCAAGTGCATTACCCGCAAGTTGAATTGCATAAGTAGCCGCACCCGCAGTAAGCATTTGTTCCCAACCCGGTACTTTTTTCACTTCATGATTAATTTTAGCAATCACCGCAATAACCATTGGTGCACGGCGTGCAAAATTCTCTGCTTTTTTTAGTCGCTCTTCACCTAAATCAAATTCAGTCACCGCTGCTTTGAGCAAGCCTTCTAATTTACTTAAACCAGTGCCTTGCATCACGACAAAATGATAAGGTTCGAGTTTACCATGATCGGGTGCATGTAAAGCCGCTTGAAACATTTGTTCTAATTGCACTTGGCTAGGTGCTGGCGCCGTTAATTTTTTATTGGATTTACGTTGTGTTAAAAGGGTTAATGCATCCATAGTATTTTCCTTCTCATAGTTAAGTGCGGTTCATTATAGCATAGTTTTTCACAGGACTTTATGATAGGCTACGCACAATTTTTATTTCTGTTTTTAAAGGTTTAATTTCACATGAATGCCATATTAAACGTATTGAAATTTTGTTGTAAAGTACTCAATTTTATCCGAAATCTTGTGATGAATTTTGTGTTCTTACTATTTGTTTTAGCATTGATTGTCCTTATTAGCCTTTTTAGTGATGGCAAGAAAAGCCAAGTCTTATCAGGTGATCAAGGTGCATTATATTTAAATTTAACGGGCTATCTTGCGGATAACACGGAAGATATGCTGAGTTGGCAAGAGGAATTTCAACGTTTAAATAATGAAAAGGTCTCTTATAAATATTCCACTTTTGATGTGGTACAAAGCATTTTATCTGCGAAAGATGATGAACGAATTCGTGGTTTAGTGTTGAATTTAAATGACTTTGAAGGGGGGGATCTTCCATCATTAGAGTACGTAGGAAAAGCCATTCAAAGTTTCAAAGAGTCAGAAAAGCCGGTTATTGCTTATGCTGATAATTACACGCAGGCACAATATTTCCTTGCGAGTTTTGCGGATGACATTTATCTCAATCCAATTGGGCAAGTTGGTATTCAAGGTTTGCGTCAGGAAAATCTTTACTTTAAATCTATGCTCGAAAAACTTGAAATTACACCGCATATTTTCCGTGTAGGGACTTATAAGTCCGCGGTAGAACCGTTCTTGCGTGATGATATGTCGCCAGAAGCAAAAGCGAATATGCAAAAATGGCTTGGTGGCATGTGGCAAAACTATATGCAAACATTAATGGTTAATCGTCATATTACTGCCAATGATGTATTACCGAATGCTCAAAAATACATTAGTGATTTAAAAGCGTTAAAAGGTGATGAAACGGCTTACGTGAAGAAACGTCAGTTAGTGACACAGTTTGCGACTAGATTGGATTTAGATAAAAAATTGACCGCACTTTTCGGTCAAGGTGAAGAGGGTAAAGCCAAATTAGTCGATTTTGAAGATTATTTATCTGATTTAGGCGATCGTTTCTCTGTAGATCCAAGTGAAAAAAATATCGTTGCGGTAGTGAATGTAGAGGGGACGATTATTGATGGTGAAAGTGATGAAGAATCTGCAGGTGGCGATACTATTGCGAAGTTATTAAGACAGGCTTACGATAACGAGAAAGTGAAGGCTGTTGTTCTCCGTGTTAACTCACCGGGTGGCAGTGCATTTGCCTCTGAAATTATTCGCCAGGAAACTGAAAATCTTCAAAAAGCAGGCAAACCTGTTGTAGTATCAATGGGGGGCATGGCAGCTTCTGGTGGTTATTGGATTTCTTCAACTGCCGACTATATTGTCGCGGATAAAAATACGATTACAGGTTCAATCGGGATTTTTGCATTATTCCCAACCTTTGAAAATACAATCAAAAAAATGGGAATGAGTACCGATGGCGTAGCGACAACAGATCTCGCAGAAACGTCAGCGTTGAGTCCATTGGGTAAAAATACTCAGGATATTTACCAACTTAGTATTGAAAATGGTTATGATCGCTTCTTAGATGTGGTAAGCCGTGGGCGTCAATTATCAAAAGATAAAGTGGATAAAATTGCTCAAGGCCAAGTTTGGTTAGGACAAGATGCACAGAAAAACGGCTTAGTCGACGAATTAGGTGATATTGATATAGCCATTGATAAAGTGGTCGCGCTAGTCAATCAACATCCTGATAAATACATGGATAATTTTAGTGTGCAATGGTTGGTTGATGAAGATAATAGTTTCTTAGCACAATTAGATCGTAAGCTTAAACAAAAAGGCCAAGTGTTACTGACAAATTGGTTAGGATTACCACAGGAAGTGCATCAAGTGAAAAAACAACTGAATGCGTTAACCAAATTTAATGATCCAAAAGGGCAGTATTTGTATTGTTTAAATTGTGGTTTGGTTAAGTAAAACAGTAAAATACAAAAAGGGCGGAATGTAATTTCCGCCCTTATTTTTTTACCCAAATCGCTTATTTTTCATTTTTGATATTAGAGAAAATATTCGCCAAAATTGGACCTGATACATTGTGCCAGAAGCTAAATAAAGCACTTGGTACTGCTGCAATTGGGTTGAAATGAGCAGCAGCTAATGCAGCACCTAAACCTGAGTTTTGCATACCTACTTCAATTGCTACAGCTTTACTATCCGCCGTATTAAGTTTAAATAATTTTGCTGCAAAGTAGCCAATTAAATAGCCTAAGCAGTTATGTAAAACCACCACGCTAAAAATTAATAGGCCTGATTCTACGATTTTATCTTTACTTACTGCTACTACTGCTGCCAAGATTAAGACGATAGAGATAACAGAGACTAATGGCATAGTTTGGCTTGCTTGTTCTACCTGTTTTTTGAAGAGCGCACGAACGACTAACCCTAAGAAAATTGGGAACAACACCATTTTTAATACAGACATAAACATTGCGCCTGCATCAATATCTAACCATTGACTTGCTAATACATAGAAAATAGCAGGGGTTAATACTGGTGAAAGTAAGGTTGAGATAGTGGTACAAGCAACAGAAAGCGCGGTGTTACCTTTCGCTAAATAAGTCATTACGTTTGATGACGTACCACCTGGGCAAGAACCCACAAGAATCACACCAACTGCTAAATCAGCAGGTAAATCAAAGGCTTTTGCTAATCCAAATGCAATAGCAGGCATGATAATGAATTGACCCGCTACACCAATGAATACAGATTTAGGGTGTTTAGCCACTTCACTGAAATCAGCGAAAGTTAAGGTAATCCCCATGCCAAACATCACCAAACCTAAAAGGTGGAATGTAGGGGGCAAAAATTTTGAATTGCTCAGGGAAGAGAAAGGCGAGAAGAGCAAAAACAATTGCCCATAGTGCGAAAGTTTTGCTCACAAAGTTAGTGAGTTTTAATAATGCTTGCATAGTGGCTTTCCTATTTGTTGAAAAGAATGAAAAGAGCGGTCAATTTTAAAGACGTTTTTTTAAGATGTCTATGCCTAACTTGAATTTACAGATGATTAGGAAGTAGTTGTTTGCCAAGCATTTTCATCAAGCAATTGACCAAAATGGCTTTCTACAAGAAGGCGAGTAATATTATTTTGAGGATTGGTAAAGATTTCTCTTGGTGTACCTGATTCGATAATTTCACCTTCATCCATCACCAAGACTTGATCTGCAATATGTTTGATAATCCCTAAGTGTTGTCCGACATAAATATAGGAAATACCCAAATGTTCTTGTAAATCTAGAATTAGATTAAGCAATTGAACACGAACGGAGGCATCTAATGTACCAAGTGCGTTATCAATAATAATCACTTCAGGCTGCAGAATGAGTGCACGAGCCAAAGCGATCCGCTGTTTTTGACTAACAGAGAGATGTTTAATTTTAAGATTGGTGTAATCAGGGTAAAGTCCTACTAACGAAAGGGTTTCAAAGATCTTTTGATTACGTGCTTCTTCATCCCAGTCGGTAATTAATCGCAGCGGTGCATCTAAGGCTTGGCCAATATTCAACCGAGGATTAAACGCTGAATTTGCATCTTGTAAAACCATTCGGATATGTTGTGCACGATAGTGAAAATCTTCAAATTGGAGCGGTAAATCATTAAATAAGATTTTCCCCGAAGTAGGGGGCGTAATCCCTGCGATCATTTTCACTAAGGTCGATTTTCCTGAGCCATTTTTTCCAATAATCGCAAGTGTTTCTTTCCGACTAAGCGAAAAGCTGACGTTCTTTACCGCATAAAACTGCTCAGACCCAAAAAGTTTGGCTGGACCATCAAAGGTTTTACTGAGATTTTCCACTTTTAATAATGGCATTATTCATTTCCTTTTGATTCAGTGTTAAGCGTAAGCGGTGAAGCGGCTACTTTATCTTTAAACTGCCGTTCTCGAAGATTTATCGGATGATGGCAGGAGAACTCATGCTGTTTAATGCGATAGCGGCTTGGTTTTTGAATACATTCACGTTGAGCAAAAGGACAACGTGGCCCTAAACGACAACCAATCGGCATTTGTTCCAAAATCGGTACGGTGCCTTCTAGTGTCCCTAATTTGCTTTTAAAGCTTAAAGGGCGACTAAAATCCGGCACAGAGTAGAGCAATGCTTGCGTATAAGGGTGATGAGGCGTTTCTAATAATTGGTCAGTTGGTCCTGATTCCGTATTTTGTCCACAATAAAGTACAGAAATACTATCGCACCATTCACTGATACTTTTTAGATCGTTACTTGCTAATAAAATCGTTGTACCTTGGTTTTGATTCATGCTCGAAAGCAAGCGGAAAATCTGCAAGGCCGTGATAGATTCCAAAGAATTAGTGGGTTCGTCCGCAATTAATAGACGAGGTTGATTCGCCACTGCCACGGCGATCATCACTTTTTGACCTTCACCTTCAGTGAGATCATCTGGATAACTTGCCATAATATCTTTGTGGTCTTTAATCCCTACACGGTGTAGTAATTCAATTGCGCGACGTTTTTTCCAACCAAACCATTGCCACCAACTGCCTTTAAACGTCCAGTTTGGAATACTTTGGATCAGCTGTTTACCAATTTTTCGACTTGGATCAAGGCAGCTTAATGGATCTTGGAAAATCATTGAAATTTCTTTTCCGACGATTTTTCGACGTTGATTAGGCGTCAGTTTAAGCAATTCAACATCATTAAAACGAAAACGGTCGGCGGTGACAATCCAGTTGTCTTTAATGGAATTACTGATCACTTTAGCAATTAAACTTTTACCGGAGCCTGATTCACCGACAAGCCCTAGAATTTCTCCTTCATTAAGCGAAAGATTGACGCCGTCCACAATTTTTATGCGACCGTTTATTGTTTGAATTTCAATATTAAGATTGCGAATATCTAACAGTGCCATGGGTTACTCGTAATATTTATTGATTGCTTGATACAATCCGTTAGTAAAAATAATGCTTAATAAAATGGTAAAAATAATAGCAAAACCAGGTAATAACACTGTCCAAGGAGCAAGATAAATCAGCTCTAGCGAGTCTTTGATCATTGCCCCCCATTCTGGCATAGGGCGTTGCGCACCAAGAGAAATAAAGCTTAATGCTGTAATATCTAAAATAGCGACCACAAATGCGCGAGCGATTTCTTGCGTATAGATGGCACTAATATTAGGCAAGATTGTAGTTTTTAGTAGCTCCCAATTCGAAATGCCGTCTAATTTGAGTAGGAGTACATAGTCTTTCTTCAGCTCTTGTTGAATGGCTTGATAAATGGCATGCACAAAATACGGCAAAATGGCCAGCAGGGTAGCAAACATCGCATTCATTAAGCTTGGTTCCATTAACGTGGAAATGATAATGGCAATCAGCAAAATAGGAATCGATAAAAAAGCATCAAAAAAATGACCTAAAAAACGCGCTTTAATCCCGTCAGACATACCCGCGAGAATACCTAATGCACCACCAATAATCGCCACGGCAATAACTACCAAAAGGGATGAACCAAGGGTGTATTGTGTTCCCATGATTAATCGACTGAGTACATCGCGGCCAAGATCATCCGTACCAAAGAAAAAAGCGATTCGCCCTTTTTCTACCCAAGATGGCGGCATGAGTTCTTCACCGACAAACTCCATGCTTTCGCTATAAGGCATGATGAGTTTCGGGAAAAGAGCGACCAAAATCAGGATAAAAAATAAGTAGAAACTAAATAATGCCACACGATTTTGGCGGAAAAGCAACCAAATTTGAAAGAGGGAGGTGCTTTCGCGAAATTCATCAGGTTCTCTATCTTGCATACCAGCCCTTCTTATTAAATGGATCTAACATAAACATCAGCAATTTGGCTAAGGTATCAATAATGATGATGCAAACACCGATCACTACGACACCAGCCGAAATACTGTTGTAATCTTGTTGGGTTACTGCATCAATCAGCCAACGCCCGATTCCCGGCCAACCTAAAACGTTTTCTACCAACATACATTGTGTTAATACTAAGGTAAATACGCGAGTAAGCTGTGGAATTAATAATGGAAATGTATTACGAAAAACGTAACGTTTTAAAATCGTCCATTTCGACCATCCACGTGTTACAGCCGCTTTTGCATATTCTTGTTGAAGTAAATAATCAGCTCGTTGCTGAATGATTCGGATAAATTCCATTGTCGGCAGAATACAAAGCACTAATGTCGGTAAGGCTAAATGCTGTAAAACGTTTTGTACGATTTTGGTTCGGTAAGGGACATCAACAAACCACATATCAATGGTAGGGAAGCCTGTGATAGGTTTGATTTCATACAGTAAATTATACTGCCCAATGGCTGCAATCTCCCAGCTTTGAATCGCTGCCACATAGAGCAAAATTGGGGCAAACCAGAAAATAGGAATAGACAAACCAACATTAGAGATGCTTTGCAATGCGCGTGCACAAGGACGCTGATTATAGACCGCACTTAATACGCCGAGAGGAATGCCTAAGATGCAAGCCAATAAAAGTGCAGTAAAAAA
>ERZ773214.208-NODE-208-length-41032-cov-15.601947_pt1 | contig 41032 bp, 57 predicted proteins | sample MGYA00511238_ERZ773214 | MGnify/ENA primary metagenome ERZ773214 (study PRJEB29015, sample SAMEA2738157) | human oral metagenome | biome: human oral; feature: human-associated habitat; material: saliva | place: China | collected 2259 ... | reverse complement strand
CGCGCCCCGCGTTACCTTCAATATCGTAGACACCTTCTTTCATGCGTGTGAAAGCCACTTCAGGAATAGTCTCATCTTCTTCCCCCGGCACGAAGCAAGTAGTGAGTTTATACTCGCACACGTATTCCTTGCCACCAATCCACCAGCGCACATGTAGGTTAGTGTGGTCTGCATGGTCGTGTAGTGTGGCGGCGAACGGGTACCCGTTTTCCATCGCGTCGTCAATACTGTAGATCTGTCCTGTTTGTTTGTCAGGAAACCAGAATGTGTTGAGATACTGGTCGGGGTTGGCCCTGAAATCTTCAAGAAGGCTCGTAACCACTTTCTGTCCGTCTGGTTGCGCGTCGTGGCACCAGTCGGGGTTTCCGTACTTCAATTCGTAGGGGTCAATCCGGTGCATTCCTACAGCACTCCTTTCTCTGCTAGTTCAACTGCTTCATCAAGCTTAGCTTTCAGATCATAAATGATTGTTGCAATAGCGTCCAAACGGTAACGCTGCTCCTGCCTGCGGGCCTCTCTCTCCGCAACAGCTTTATTCAACACCGCGCGGTGAGCGTGTTGGGCTACGAAGATAACAGTCTTGCCGCGCTTCTCAATTGATTCCTTATTCCAGTCAAAGGGGAGCAGGAATGTCAACACTTCAATAAAGCCGATATCCGCCGTTTCCTTATGGTACGCTTTGAGTGCATCCTGTAGTGTCCTGTTTAGTGCGGTTAGTTCGTTTTGTAGTGTGCTTTTTGTTTCGGTCATTCTTCTTCCCCTGTCGCCTCAATGTCGCATGTAAGCCTATCCAAAACCCAAGCAAGCTCGTCTGCGACCACTGAAATGGCCTGTAAGTGCCGCTTACGCGCCCGGCTACACGCCGTGTCACCCTTTTCCAGTCCTTCGTCAATATCGACGCGCGCCCGCGCTTCCCGTACTACGCTAAGCCACGTATCGCCACGGGTACCAACATTATGGAACGTCCAACAGTCTGGCATACCGTCGTCAACGATCTCCATAAACAGAATACCCTTAATGTCCTCTCGGTACACGTTCAATAGGGCAGATAGCGCTTCTGCCAGCATGTTCAGCTTGTCCAGCTGTTCAGTTTGTGTCATAACATGTTCCTCCAGAATTCAGCTAGTTCTTGTTGTCGGGGTTGGGGTCAAGTGCTACGCGGTTCACTGTTTCCAGCACGTCAATTGCTTCGCGTATCGTGTAATCGTAAGCATCTGCTACAACTAGCAGCGTTTCCCACATCCACTTAAGGACCTGTAGCATGTCAGTAATCTTACCACACACCGCCCTAATACTGTCAATAGAAGGCGTGTTATCTTCGTCGCTCACCGGCGTTTCGGCCAGCTCACGCAACCGTGCCGCGTATGCCGCCGCTAGGCCGCTCCCCATTTTCGACACTCTGAAAGGTAGTTTGTCCACTTCGGTCAATACGGCGATTGCTTCTTGGACTGCCGTGTAGGTCTGGAAGTCAATACTCTGAAATTCAGTCATCGGTTTTCTCCTGTTCGTTTTCGTTGACTGCATCCCTTAGCGCGTCCTCAAAGTTGTTTACTGCTTCCACCGTGTCATCCAACTGGATGATAAGCGTAACAGCTTCAATACCCCGGCGCCTGTAGAGAGTCTGTTTCCCCAGTTGACATGCCAGCGGAACTGCCAGCAGTACTTCTGTTGCTGTAGTCCAGTTTTCTTCCACTGCCTGAGCGTCCCAGTCGTCGGGGAGATTCAAACACTTTTCGATCCCCGCCTGCGTAAGCGGAACCACGTCTCGATAGTGGTCAACTTTTACTTTCAGCTTGCGTGTCGCCTCATTCAGTCGCTCCCTGGTTTCAATAGTGTAACCGTTGTCACTCATTTTCATGTCCATTCTTTCAATAAGATTAGTATTCATCTTCAACAGTGTTGAACGACGACCAACCATCACTATGAGTAGAATATACAGGCTCAAAGTCCACAGTGTCAACATCTCCCGCAAGCTGCCTGAACACAGGCTCTCCCGTACTGTCAGGAACCACTGCAGTTGCCTTCAGTGTCTGATCCTGCCAGACAGTGTTGTCCAAGGCCAATACCGCGTTTACAATGGTCTCGATAACGTCGGGACGGTCGGTCTCAATAATCAGATCAAAATTCCGCACTGTAAGTCGCCCTCTCAGAATGTCAGGTCAGTTGAATCGAATATTGAACTTGGGAAGCTGCAATTTCTCGCCCATCTCCCACATTCCACGCTCCCACAGGAACAGATTCATCATTTCCAACAGGCCATAGTCGCCAGTAGGAAGATAGGAAGTCGCAATACTGTAATCCTGCATCAGGCATGACAGGCACTCAGTATACCAACCGAAAATGAAGTTAGCATACACTTCAGTGGTCATTACTCCGTCTTCCTCAAAGATAAATTCTGTATCCTTGGTAATCAGGAACGGAACGCGCTCCAAGGTGATCCCCATTTCCTTCAAAGCGTACTCTGTCAATGCGGGGACTTCTGGCAACGTTTGTGCGAGTTGTTCAATAAACCGTCCAGCTGTCAGCACAAACATGATACGATCGTATGAGAGCCCGTAGTCGCGTCGCTTCTCAGCAGCATCAGGCATAGCCAGATCTTCCAACTCGTCAAACGTGTATGAATCCTCACAAACGTACTGGATAAACTCGCTAACGTGCATATCCTTGGGGATGAACATTGACATGGGTTTAAGGTTGTATCGCGTGTTGATGGGGACTTGCATGTGTGCAATGATCAGGTAGTCAGTGGTTTCGGGGGTTTCCATTTTTGTGTTCCTCAATTCTTTGTGAGTGACCATAGGCGACAGTATTTCAATGTTTCCTATTCTTCAATGTCGCCTATGGTCTTAGCTTATCAGTATTGCTTATGGTTGTCAAACGGGTTAGCGTTCGGGTGTTTCGCTAGGAACCAGGCTGTTGCTAGGCTAATTGGCATAGCGAACAGAATTCCAATGAGTCCGATTCTCAGGAAGTTCAATAGCCAGAAGATGAAAGCTAACAGTATTTCCAATAGTTGCATGAATGTTGCCATAATAGCTCAGTCCTCAATTGTCAAGCGCTTAGCGTTAACCACGTCAATACGGGACAGGTCTAGATAGTCTTCAGCTTCGGGGATGGTCCCAAGGCTGCCAATAGCGTTAATCATGTTAACTACGACATCGTTAGGCTGTTCCGCGTCTCCCCATAGCGTGAGTCCAAAGTAGGCTAGCCACCCCTGCAAGTCCCGGTCTGACAAGTCCAATATGTAGATGTCCAGAGTCTTATCGTGGTAAATGTTGCCGGTCTCTCCCGCTTTCACATAGGCCCTTACTGCATCTTCAACAGATGCGTGTATTGTGATCTGTGTTGGGATGTAGTCTCGGTCTGCTTCAATACGATCACCATACCCAGCTGCGATAGCTTGGTTAGCGAGCTCAATTAACTGATCGTTAATCTCAGGTAGGCTGTCGGTGTCCAATGCGCCTAACGCTAGATCAATCAGCTTATCGCGTTCTTCAATGTAGTCTGCATATGTCTTGCTGTTAGTTCCCATTTTGTGTTCCTCAATTCTTGGTTTATGGGAATTGTTTTTTGTCTTGGTTTGGTTAGCCCGTGTGAGAAACTGATCTGCACGGGCTAACCGCGTCTATGTCATGCGAACAGCTTTACAGCTACCCCCCATCCTTCTGCATATTCACGGCCAATTTCAGCGTTCATGTCGTAGATGGTCACGGTAACATTCGTTAGAAAGTCCTCAATAACCTGTGTTGCCATGCATCCCCACAGGATGCAGCGCGCCACCGCGTCGTTCATCTCTTCTTCATTCTCTGAGTCTAATGCTGCCTCAACTAGCCAGTCGAAAGGCGTTGAGCCGCAGAGCCCAAAATTCGTGTGAGCTAGGTAGTCGGCTACCGTTTCGGGAATGTGCCACTCTTGGGTAAATTGTTCCGCTTCTTCATAGATCACATCTGCCACGTCCTCCGCTGCGTAGTCGGTTAGGAATGGCTTCAGGTCTCCCGCGTCGTAATCGTACCAATTTTCAAGAATGTACTCAAACGCTTTATAGAGTGTCGCCTTGTATTCGTCAATGAATGTTTGGGCTTCCTTGGTTTGTTCTTCGGTGAATGTCTTGAAGCTCATTTGTCTTTCGTCTTTCTGTGAATGTAAGGGATAAGGCCGTTTGCCTTAATTCGCTGTTCCCTTATGCCTATAAGTTTACTGTGTCTACTGTAGGTTGTCAAGTCTTTTTTGTGTGATCGTTCCCGCCTTGGGAATTAAACCCAAGCCACCATTTTTCAGGTAGGTTATCAAACGCGGGATAACCAATAAGATCAGAGTGTGAACCACGTAGTATAGCGGTTGTCACCGTTGGCGCGCAGCGCTTCAATAGCGCGCTGCTCAACATCGTAACGCTTGGCGCGACGCTCAAAAACATTCATCCCGATAACGCCCGCCTTACGCAACGCACTAAGGAAGTAGGTCAAGTGGCGAGAAGTCGTAACGCTGTAATTGTAATAGTATGCAGACAGTTCGACCTTGCAGTATCCGTTTTCATCACGCTCACCAAGGTTCACGCGGGCAATAGGCGTCTCGTAACTGTCCATAACCAAAACGCCACACTCAAGCGCTGCGCAAGGGGTAGGTGCGTAAACGTCCAAATTCATTCCGCATCGCTTCACGCCTTGAATAATTCCCTCATTCTCAAAACGTCGTACGAAGTCGCAAACGGCCTTGTCCATAATGTCACTCTGTCGTGCCAATTTCAACATCTCCCTAACTGAGATATCCAGTAGCTAACCACACTGATTAGCTCATGTATTAAGAATAACTCAACAGTTTCGACTTGTCAAGTTATTCTATTGTGTGTTAGCTCACATTCTCTGAGCCATCGTTCCCCGCGATGGGATCGAACCAACATCAAAACTTGCCATTAAGGCGGGGAAGCTTTCAAGAATTAAAACTATCACTCTCCCTTGCCGATAGCTTCCACGCATTCCTGAGCACACAAGAGACGTGACCTGAGTTGATTCGCAAGCCCACCATCCTGCATGCAGTTGTACAGCGTTAGCGCACGCATAATCTCAAATTTGAGAGCAGGAAGCAAAAGCGAGACGTCGCTACGGAAGCGAGACAGCGCGTCAAGACAGACAGCAGCATTTTTCGCGTGCTTCAAAAGCAGGACATAGGTTGCGCGCTCAGCGCAACCGCGATAGCTAGTGTAGGGAAGCGATTCGCATCCCTCCGCAAGCATCCTAATATCGGCCGCGCTGGTAGCCAGTGCGCCTTTAGTGCTGAGCGATAGGACGATTTCCATTTTCACACTCTCTCTATCCGGTCAGTAGGGCCCGTCCCTTGCTGACATATATAGAGTATATCAGTCTGCTCGCCTAGTCAAGTCAAAAACGTGTGAACTAGGTCACACGCCTATACCTTATTATTAAACGCGCGCGCGCGTGAATACCACAACCAAAAACGAATGTCAACACACGCAAAGCAAATGTAACCAACATCACAAAAACAAAAAGAGCGCATCATAACACAACAAACCCAAAAACGCAAACCACGTTCACATAGTGAGATGCTATTGACAAACACAAACCAAAGTGATCTAGCAAGCCCGTCTCAGAATATGAACACACTTGACAAACACAAAAAACCATGAGCAACAAAGCGCGCGACAATACCACAACCAACCAAACAAAGCAAAGCCACCTCACATAATGAAACAACTTGACAAACACAAAACGTTTACCAACACAATACCAAACCACTACCAACATAACCATAAACAAACACGAATAAAAATACACAAACCAAGCCAAGCACAAACCACAAAAAAGAGACCAACCCCACACCCAAAACACACACAACCCACTTGACAAAAACACCGGGGCATACACCCAAAACCACCCAAAACCCCCTTCGCCGCAACGTCTTAGCAAAAAAACTCGCCGGCATTTCCAGACTTTTTTGGGTGAGAGTTTATGCGTGTTCGGTGCTGGTGTGGGCGCTGGGTGTGGGGTGCTCGTGTCGGCTAAGGGTGTGTTGCGTTGTGTGTGCGTTGTGGGCAGGGGGCGCTCGCGGGCGCGTGGGGGTGCCGGGTTGTTGGTTCTGGTGCTGGATTGTCTGTATGGTGTTCTGGCGGGCTTTTATGTATGTTTGTGTGTCCATGTCTAGGCTGGGTGTGAAAGGCTGTTAGAGGGGCTACTAACTCGTGTTAGTTTTGGTGTTAGCTGTTAGGAGCATAGGGCGCACGGCGTGATCCTATGGTCGCGTGGGTGTGGGGTTGGTTTGGGTGGCGCTCGCGGATGCTCGCTGCCTGCCTGCGCGGGCCGTGGGCGTAGAACGCTCTGTAAGCGTCTCTAACGGCCTTTCAGGGGTGGGGTGGCATGTGTGGGCAGGTTCGGGCCGAAAGTGGCTCAGATCGCCTTCTAGACCCCTTAACGGCTGCGTGAGGGTTTGTGGGCTTGTGTGGGGTGCAGGTTTTGCGCCCGGCGGGGGCCGGGCTAACCGGGCTAAGAAGAGAGAAGAGAAGAGAGAAATGAGAGAGAAGAGAGAAAGAAAGAAAGTAACATAAAGAAAGAAAGAGAGAAGAGAGAGCAAAGAGAGAAGAGAAGAGAGAAGCCTTAGCTTCTCTCTAAGTGTTAATACTTAATGTTATCTTTAGTGTTAGTGTTATATATATTTATATTCTAACTTTTATATTTAAGTACTAATGTTAACTTAATGTTAAGTGTTAACACTAAGTGTTAGTGTTTAGTGTTATATATATTTATACTCTAAGTGTTATAAATATACTTTACTCTTAGTTTACTATCTAGTGTTAAACACTAGTGTTAGCGCTAGTGTTATTAACATGCTTTTAGTAGTTAGTCTAGGGACTAAAGTCCCTAACGTTAGTGCTTAGAGGTTAGTTCTAATACTAGTTTAGTGACCTTAGTCACAAAACCCCATTTTAGGTACTTACTCAAATCCAAACTTATTAGTAGAGGGATAAAAACTTAGAACCTAATGTTAAACATTAAGTTCTAACACTAAAACTAAATATAAATAAATAATTATTATTAACATTAAACATTAGGAATTAATGTTAGAATATAACAGTATTATTTCTAATAATAATTACTAAAAGTAAAACATTAACATTAACATGAGTGTTTTACTTAAAGTAAACATTTAGAATATATTATATTAAATATTATTATTATTTTCTTTGTTACTTTCTTTTAAAGTCCGGCTTTAGGTTGTTCGCAAGCGAAACAGACACCTTCGGTGTCCGTTTCTAAGCTCACAACCCTTTTCTCCTTAGGAATTTTTGAGTGCGCGATAGCGCGCGAGATGTGTATGCTTCGGCTTCGCCGTGCATAATTCATCTGCGCGAACTTATATGTTTTTAATTATTGTTTTTGTTCTTTTTTCTTTCGCTATCTTTTTTCCTTTCGCGATTGTACGGTTCCGCTTCGCGGGTGCGCGAACCATATTCGCGAACTTTATGGTGTTAGAAAATTGGTTTTAATGATTCTTGCGTTCGGGTTAAATAATATGCTCCCATTGCCTGTGTGGTATGGGTTGTTCGATCACACTGCTGCTAGAGCGTGTGGACTTTACCGGGCGCATAAGATGGCCCGTAGGGGGGTTGATTGAGACTCGCAACCGTTGGTGTGGGGTTGCGCGGGGGAACGGCTTATTCCTTTCCCTGTTTTCTCGGTTCTCTCCGGCCGCTTAGCGCGTTTTTTCTTGCTGGGGCGCGCAATGTCAGGATGTGGCTGTCAGCAACGCTGCTGGCCCTCCTACGGGACTCAAACGACAGGAGCGCGTGTTTATGCCTTGGGAGACTAGTCGCCGCCGTGAGCGGCTTCCTGCTGACTGGCAGGCCCGCCGTAAACGAGTCTTAGAACGCTGCGGGTATCGCTGCGAGTGGATGATAACCAGAGAAGAACGTTGCCCAGAGAAGGCGACGGATGTTGATCATATTAAGCCGGGGGACGATCATTCGTTCCGCAACCTACGCGGGTTGTGTAGTAAGCATCACGCGCGGAAGAGTTCTAGTGAGGGCTGGTGGGCGCGTAAGCGTCTGATTGAAGAGAGTAAGCAGAAGTTTCGTAAGCAGGAAACGCATCCTGCATATTTAAACGCCGATGGCACCATGAGAGGGGGGATGTTGAATGTCGAAAATTCCGATGCGAACAAGCCAGCTCGTAGACGACAGGCCGAGCCGCGTAGACCGCGCGTCTCATGGCGTAGCCCGACCGACCAAAACACACCTCCCACGCAAACAGTGGCATAAGGCTGTTAAAGACTTGTTCAACTCGTTCGCTGAGAGCGGGCAGGTTGACTTCTGGCAGGAATCAGACTGGGCAATCGCCTACCTAGTCTGCGACGACCTAAGCGACTACAAGAAGCAACACGAAGAACACATACGCTCCCGTAAGCTGCAAGAAGCGTGGATACGAGATGCGTCATGGCTTAAGCCTGAGGAGCGTCGGGAGCAGGGGTTGCCGATGGTGGAGCCTCCTGTGACTCGTGACGTTGGGGCTATGAAGCTTCAGTTGGCTCATGATATTTTGGCTCGGCTTTTGGTGTCTGAGGCTGATCGTAGGCGTGTTCATATTGAGTTGGATTCTGAGGTTGACAATGGGGAAGAGTTTGATGCTAAGATTAGAGTGTTGGACGATTACCGGAAGCGTTTGGCGACTGGCTGAAACTTCATTGTTGACTTTTTTGAGAGGGGTTGCGTATTGTGGCTGTAACTGTTTATACTATTCCTAATTGCACTGGTTGTACTGCGACTAAGCGGTGGTTGGATAAGCGTGGTGTTGGGTATGAGACTGTTGACTTGAGTGAGGATACTGTGTCCCGCGAGCGCTTGACTGGTTTGGGTTTTACTTCGGCTCCTGTGGTTGAGGTTGATGAGCCTGCTGGTCAGGAGCGTTGGTCTGGTTTCCGCCCGGATTTGCTTAAAGTGTTCTTTAAGTAGTATACTGGTGGGTGTTGGCTCACATGATGGAATTGGTAGACATGGCAGACTCAAAATCTGCTGGCCTTGTGGCTGTGAGGGTTCGACTCCCTCTGTGAGTACAGGGGGTTCCCCGCCCGGGTTTAGGGGGCCTCACCAGACCGCCTCTCGCTGCTTCCGGCGGCGAGAGAGTGGACTGGGTTTAAGTGTGGTGAACGCGCCTGTTTGGGTGGCTGTTGCCAAGTCCCCCAAGGTTCTTTGGTTCTTTGGGGAAGGGCGGCACGTGTTGTTTCATGTGTGTGGTTGGTGCCGTCATTTTGTGGGGGCTACGCCTTTCTGGGTGTGGCTAGTGTGATAATTTAATATCGGCTAGAACTGTTGCCTGTCTTGATGGTAAAGGACTGTGTTGTGGTTCTGGCAAGCAGGATAGCAAACGCTCTCTGTGAGAACGCCCTATGTGGTTGGCGTTTAGGGATGGACTGTTTTTAGTGAGGTTCGTCTGGTTTGGATTCTCACACGCGGTAGCGCGGTATCTGGAATAGGGTATCGCGTTACCGTTTCTTTTACCTTGCTTTATTTATGCTTTACTTGTCTTTTAAGGTTTGGGGATTGAGAGTCCCCTGTTGAGAGGAAACACGTCCAGTGGGAGCGGCTTGTGGTGCCGGTGTTTACGGATGGGAACTAGCCACAGATAGCCCGTCCGGTTTGCGGCTCCCACACAGCGGCGGGGGCCCGGGGTGCCGGTGCTCCGCCCCGCCGCAACTTCTTACTGATTGGGGGTGTCTGTGGGGGAAAGGAAAACAATACAACAGCTCATGGACGCTGATGATAATGAGTTGACAGATGACGAGCTGAGAATAAAGTATGCGCCTGTCCATTACGGACCCGTGTGGGAACGTGATGAGGACGGGCGCTTCGTCCTACCTGAGCATACTTTGGGCTGGCGTATCGCGGAATGGTGCACGTGGTATTTGAATCCTATCGCTCCCGATCAGGAAGCGTTCACGTTCACGTTGGAGCAGTTGCGGTTCGTGTTGTGGTGGTATGCGATTGATGAGAATGGTAAGTTTTTGTATCCGTCGCGTGGCATGTTGCAGCGGATTAAAGGCTGGGGCAAGGATCCTTTGCTTGCCGTGTTGTGTTTGGTTGAGGCGTTTGGTCCTAGCGTGTTTAATGGTTGGGATAAGAATGGTGAGCCTTTGGCTATTCGCCGTCGTAATGCTCGTGTGCAGCTTGCGGCTGTTGAGTATAGTCAGACGGATAACACGTTTGAGATGATTCGTCTTTTGGTGAGTGAGGAGTTGTCGCGTGATTGTGGTCTTGAGGTTATGATGAATGACGTTTGGGGCTTTTTGAGGACGTGTCGTATTCAGCGTATTTCTAGTGCTCCGCGCGGTAAGGAAGGTAATCGCCCTACGTTCCTCTTGTATAATGAGACGCAACACTGGCTGCCTTCTAATGGTGGTGAGCGGTTAAAAACGGTTTTGGGTGGTAACTTGTCTAAGACTCGTGGCCGGTATTTGGCGATTACTAACGCTTATAGTCCGGGTGAGAATAGCGTGGCTGAAGCGGATCATGCTGCTGCTATGGATGCGTTGGAGGGCCGCGCTAAGGCTAACAGCATCTTGTATGATAGTTTGGAGGCTCCCGCGCACGCGCCTGTGAACGAGCGAGTGTTTCATCTCGTTTATGATATGGTTCGTGGTGATAGTGTGTGGTGTGATTGGGAGTCTGCTTGGAATGAGGTTTGTGATCCTTCTCGTTCTGTGAGTGAGTCGCGGCGCATGTTTTATAATCAAGTGTGGATGGCTGAAGGCCGGTTGTATTCTCCTGACGATTGGAAGCGTATTGAGTCTAAGGGCGATTTGGAGCCGGGCGATACGATCTGCTTGGGCTTTGATGGTGGTAAGAGTGATGACGCTACCGCTTTGATGGCTATTCGCGTGTCTGACGGCTTGTCGGTTCCCTTGTTGTTGGAGGAGCGGCCTGCTGACTGGGAGGGCCACTGGGAAGTTAACCGTGAAGTGGTTGAGTCTGCTGTTCATAGGGCTTTTCGTGATTATAATGTGGTCGCGTTTTATGCTGACGTGGCGTTGTGGGAGTCGTATATTTATGAGTGGGGTTTGGCTTATGGGCCGTCGATGGTGGTTCATGCTCCTAATGGTCCTATTGCTTTTGATATGCGTGGTTCTCAGCGTCGTGTGGTGAAGTTGCATGAACAGTTTATGTCTGCGATTTTGAATGGCCGCCTGCTGGCGGGTGGTTCTCGCGCGTCTCAGGCTTCGTTGCGTCGTCATTTTATGAATGTTGCGCGTAAGGACACGTCGTATGGCGTGTCGTTTACTAAGGATAATCGTGACCATAAGTTGAAGGTTGACTTGTATGCGGCTTGGATGCTCGCGTATGGGGCGTTGATGGATTACCGTGAGGAAGAGTCGTTCAGGGCGGCTAAGGTTGAGCCTGTTCGTGGCGGTTTCTTCCGTGGCTAGATTCGCTAGGAGTGTGATGGTTTTTGTTTAGTGTTTATGATTCTATGACGGCTGGCGAACTAGCTGAGGAATGTTATTCGATTATTACTCGTGATCGAACGGAAGTGCTGGATAAGGTTGATCGTTATTTGCATGGTAAGTTTGATGATCCTTATTCGGCTAAGAACATGGAGCCGGAACATCAGTCTTTGATGCGGAAGGCGAAACAGCCGTGGTGTGCTATCCCGGTGAAGGCTGCTAATCAGGCGTTGCAGGTTGACGGTTTTCGTCCGGGTGATGCTGAGGGTACGGCTGAGTCGTTGACGGATATTCCTGAGTGGGATTTCTGGCAGCGTTGCGGTTTGGATGCTAAGCAGGGGATTGTTCATAGTGCGGCTATCGCTTATGGTCATTCTTTCGTTGTTGCGTCTAACGGGCCTGATGGTGGTGCGGTTGCTCAGATTCTTAACCCTTTGAATACTACGGCGTTGTATGATGATCCTGTGTCGGACGATAATCCTGTGTTTGTGTTGACTGTTATTCGCCCTGAGAAGGAGACTCCGAAGGGGAAGAAGATTGCTGGATGGGCTGTCGGCTGGGATCGTTATAACCGTTATGAGTTTTCGATGGAGTCTGGCGATTTCCGTCACGTGTCTAGCGTCCCGCATGGTGGTAACGGTTTGTGCCCTGTTACGCGGTTTGTGTCTGACATGGATGCTACTGGGCGGGCTATGGGCGCTGTGGAGCCTATTATCCCGTGGCAGGATTCGTTCAACCAAGCATTGTTTAACATGCTGTTGGATCAGACGTTTAACGCTCAGCGCGTCTTGTGGGCTACGGGTGTTACCCCGCCTTATCAGAAGGATGCTGATGGTAACGTGTTGACGGACAAGCAGGGCAATCCATTGTATGCCCCGTTTAAGATTAACGCGGGTGACATTATTGGCGACATGAACCCTGATGCTAAGTTCGGCCAGTTGACTGGTTCTGACCAGTCTGGTTTCGTGCATACACTGGACATGCTGATTAAGGACTTCGGCGCGCTGTCTCAGACTCCGCCCGATTTCTTCCTTGGGCAGATGGCTAACTTGTCTGCTGAGGCGTTGGAGGCTTCTGAACGGACGTTCCGTCGTCGCGTTGACTTGTATGCTCGTAACTTTGGTGAAGCGTGGGAGCGAGTGATTCGTATTGCTATGTTGTTGGAGGGCCGTGAGCCGCGTGACGGCTGGGAGCGTAACGAGATACTGTGGCGCGATTTGGATCGCCGTGCGTTGTCGAAGGTTGCTGATGGCTTGGCGAAGATTGCGGTTGACTTGGATGTTCCTAAGCGCGCGTTGTGGACGTTGATTCCGGGCGTGTCTCCTACTCAGTTGGATCAGTGGTATGAGATGTATAAGGAAGAGCGGGAGGATGATCTGTTGAATGGCGCGCTTAGGTCGTATAATGAGTTTTTCACTAACGCTGGTTCTTCTAGCGGTGGGGAGTTGGATTCTCCTTCCACTGTTGCTCCTAACGGTTCTGCTGAGAGCGAGCTTTGATGGGGGACCGGAATATAGATGCTTTGAATAAGGCTTTCGGTGATGCGGTTGCCCGCCTGTCTGGTGAGGTTTCCGCACAGGCCGCCGCCGCATGGGACAACGCGAAAGATAAACGTGTCCTAGCGGGCCGCTTGTTGTCTACGGGTAGTAACGTGTGGTCGCGTGGTGCTGAACTGGCTATGGCCTATTTCCGCCTTCGTATGGCTTTAGAGTTTGGCTATACGGTTCCTAGTGTGTTTATTGCTCCTAGCAATCAGCCGAAGTGGTATCAGTTGGGTGATCTTGTGGCAGAGTTTGAGTCTGTGGCTAGGGTTCCGGCTGGCGTTACTATCGTCGGGGCTAGGCGTATTGGCGTTAGCCTGTTGAAGGCCGGGGCGGTGTCGTTGCGTGATAAGCGTGCTAGGGATGTGCAGTTGATTACTGACCGTTTTGAGGATTCTCTAGCTTCTGTTGAGGCTGGTGATGAGGATAAGGTGCGTAGCTTGTTTGCGGGGACGATGGAGCATCTTGCGGCTGCTGGCTATAGGCAGTTGATTACGGATGTTGTGCCGCGTTCTGGCCAGTATTCTGGTTGGGCGCGAGTGTCCCGCACGGGCAAGCCTTGTGCTTGGTGTGCAATGTTGATTTCTCGCGGGCCTGTTTATCATAATGAGGCTACCGCTACAACAAGGCGTTCGCGTGGTATCGGTAAAGATGGTGCCGCGTTGAGTGAGGCTGACAATGGGCACCCCCACTGTCAGTGTTATGTCGTTCCAGTTAAGTCGCGCGCGGAGTGGCTTGTTGGGGATTTGTTTAGTCAGGGTAGACAGTTTCAGTCCGAGTGGGTGAAGGGTATGAGCTTGAAGGATTGGCGTAAACAGTACTACCAGATTCGCGCTAAACAGTGGAGGGATAAGCTCGCATAGTCGGGCTTGTTTCTCGTTTCTTTTTTGGTCAGGCAACCGGGCGTTGCCGGTGGCCCCCGGGTGGGGAAAATTGTTAAGGAGAGTGCTCGTATGCATGAAGAAAATCAAGTAGAATCTACAGAGGCCGCTAAGGATACACAGTCCACAGAAAGCGCTACTGAAGCGCCTGTGGAGGCTGCGGATCAGGGAAAGGATGCCGGAGGCCAGGAGCCTCAGCATAGTATCCTAGACGGGGCTTCTGAGGAGATTGTCAACCTTGTTAAGGGATTGCGTGAAGAGAACGCGCGTCACCGTCAGAGCAACAAGCGGCTCCGTGAGGAGCTTGCTGAAGCCGCGTCCACTGAAGATTTGGAAGCAATGAAGGCTCGTATCGCTGAGTATGAGGCTCGCGAGGAGTTGCGTGCGGCTCAACGTGAAGCACAGTCTTTGTTCCCGTCTGTGCCTATGGAGGTCGTTGAGTCGTTGTCCGGCGTGACTGTTGACGAGTTGAAGTCTCAGCTTGCGGCTATCGCTAAGATCACCGGGGCGGCTAATAGTGGTGTTCGCGCTTCGGGCGGGGGGCTTGCCCCGGCTGAGGACGTGGCTGATGAGGTTGATGTTGACGCGATTTTGGAGAGCATGTCTCGCCGACGCTGGTAAACGTTGCCTGCGTCTGTTTGGTTCAAGTTTAATGTTTTGGAGGTAAACTTTTATGCCTATTACAGAAAATGAATTTGTAAAGTTTAGTAAGAAGGCCGCTGACCTGTCTGTTCGCCTTATGGAACGCGAAATGGTCACGTCGAAGGCTTTTACTCGTATCGGCTTTGATGACTTCAAGGGTTCAGTGAATGACACTGCTAACATTGTTGTTCCCGGTATCCTGCCCGCACACGAGTACGCTTTCCGTAACAACCGTGCGGCTGAACTGGAAATCGACACCTACCGCGAAACGAAGATTCCCGTCACTCTGGGAACACACGTCTACTCGCGCGTCCAGCTGACCGACGAGCAGTTCGAGTTCGACTTGAATAGTCCCGGCTGGCAGTCCCTGTTGCAGACTCAGATGACTGGTATCGCTAACTATCTTGACGCTAAGTGCGCGGCACAGCTTTCTGCTGGCGAATACGCTGTCACTCTGGGCGTTAAGAATCCTAACGATATTCTGCGTTCTATCGCTATGGCGCGCCACGTCTTGAACAAGACTCGCGCCCCGATGAAGAACCGTATCCTTCTGGTCGGTACTGACTTTGATGCTGCGTTGCAGATGGATGAGACTTTCAACCGTTCTACTGGTATTGGTGAGAATGGTGCTTCGTCTGCTATCCGTGAAGCAACCATTGGCCGTATTAAGGGCTTTGATGTTGTTGTTTCTCAGGACATTAAGCCCGGTGAAGCTTACGCCTTGTCGGATGGCGCGTTTGTTATGGCTCAGGCCGCTCCCCGTCGCCCCGATGACGTGGGTGCTGCTGGCACTGCCGCGTTGGATGGTTTCGCGCTTCGCTGGATGCGCCAGTACAACCCGTCCCGACTGTACGATGAGAGCGTCGTTGACGCTTGGGCTGGTTGGACTCAGGTTAAGGACCCTGTGTACTTTGAGAAGAACGGACAGTGGACTCAGTCTACTGACAAGTACGCTATCCGCGCTGTTAAGCTTACGATGGGCGATACTGCTGCTGACTCATTCTTCGCAACTGGCACGGATAAGGATGCTGTTGCTACAGGCTTGGGCTTGAAGGCGCGTCCTAAGAGCCTGGTCGAGAAGGCTAACGCCTGACGGTAGCGGTGTTTGACATTGTAGGAAGGGAGGCTGGGTTTGGCTTCTTTTAATGAAACTAGTTTGGTTACGTTGGAGGATTTGGAGGCGCGGTCTCCCTTCCCACTGTCTAGCCGGGACCGGGAGGTTGCTAAGGCTGCGATTGTTGATGCGTCTAACCTAGTTCGGCATGAGGGGAATCCTAATTGGAATCCTATGAATGTGCCGCCTGTCGTTAAGACAGTGGTCCGTAACAGCGTGTCCCGTTTCATGAACCTCTTGGACGGGGTGACTGTTAGTCGCGCGGGTGATGAGACTGAGCATTATACGGACTTGCAGGAGAAGACTGGTACGGTGTTTTTGACTGAGGATGAGAAGGAGACTGTGCGTCGTTGTGCGGGGCGTGGTCGTTCTTCTATGTTCGCGGTGTCTACGTTCTTGTACACGCCGCCTACTCAGCCTGAGCAGTCTGTTGCGCCTGAGGCTACGGTTGCTCCCACGCCTGCCCCGGCTACGGCGTTAGCTTCCGCGTTCTTTGAAGAACGGTTGTGATGTGTTATGGCTGTTGGACGTAAAAGGCGCGGCAGGCTTGACGGGTTGATTCCGTTTCAGCTGGGTTTCTTGTATCCAAGGTTTATTGTTACGGATTCGCGGGGCAATCGTGTTGTTGTCCCGCAAGACGCTACTATCCCGATGGGCGGGAAGACTTATAAGACTGATGGGGCGGTGGCGGTGCGCATGAGCTACCAGTCTTTGGCTACTTCTAGGGGCGAGATTCCCGGCCAGTTGACTAATGAGGAAGTCAAGTTCTACGTGTCCCCCATAGCTGAGGATGGTAGAGTGTTGGCTGACTTGATGCGGCGTTATACGGGGCACGAGTCGGGGCAGGACGTTCCTGTTGGGCCTTGGACTCAGATCAGCTTCGATGGCCGCATGTGGGATATTAGCGCTCCGCCCGTGTTTAAGCGTGGCACTAGGCGCACGTCTCATTGGGAGATGACGGCTCACCCGTCTCATGGCGGCGATATTGCGCGCGTGCATGATGCTGTTGAGGCAGAGGCTATCGCGCCTAGCGGGAGTTATGAGGACTGGGATCACCTGTAGAAGAGGGGAGTGGTGCTTGTGGCTGGAATGTTGATGACACCTAAGCGGTTGAATAAGGTTGTTTCTCACATGCCTATTGTGAAGGCTGCTGTGCGTGATGAGACTGTTAAGCGCGCTCAGGTCGCTGAGGGCGTTTTGGCGTCTCATAAGCGTGAGGGGCATAGCCGGATCGTTGTCGCGTTTGGCGCGACGGATGGCTATTTTGGTTTGTCTGATGATCGTGGTCGTCATGCTGCTGCTGCTATCGAGTATGGGTATCCGGCTGGCTACCGTTACAGGCGTGATCGTAAGACTGGGAAGATGGTTGTGAAGTGGGTTGCTGCGCGTCGCCCTGTGGGGGCGTTGCGTGCTGGTATTGAGTATCGGGGGTGACAGGTGTTTGGATGAGACTTTTAAACATTTAGCTGGGCGGAGGCTTCTGGCTGAGGACGTTATTCCCGGTATTCTCAGGAAGGTGTTGCCGGGTTATGTTCGCGTGTTGTCTCGCGTGGAGGAGAATCCTCAGTTTCCTTTCGTGTTGGTGTCTAGCGCGCGTGTGAGCGAAGGTCAGTCGCCTACGAGTGACCAGTCGGATATTCTTAGTTTTAATATTCACTCGTTTTGTCGGGGTATTGATGCTGATATTGACGCTGCTAACTTGTGTTGGGCGGCGGTTAACGCTGTGAAGGATGCTGCGCTGCGTGGGGATAGCGTGGGTGATGGTCAGGTTATTGTCTGGTCTAAGCTGGTTATGGAGCCTTTGCGTAGGTCTGACTGGCAGGACGCTAGTGGTCCCGTTCAGTATCAGGATTTGCCTCAGTTCGTTGAACGCTATGAAGCGTGGATGCGAGTACGGGTTATTCATCGTAAGTAATATATTTGTTTGGAGTGTGATAGTTTATGGCAGTTAATGGTGCTTTGGTTGATGATAAGGTGATGTCGCGTGAGGTTTTCGACGTGTACATTGCTGACGCGAATACGGCTTTGCCGAAGGTTGGTGATCTTGTTTCCGCGTCTAAGAAAACTGCGGCTTTGACGGCGTGGAAGCCTATCGGCCACATGTCTAGTGAGACTGGCCTTAAGATTGCGAAGACTGGTGGAGAGCTTTCTACTAAGTCTACTTTGCAGGTTGAGAAGTTCCGCGTGAAGTCCACGTCTATCGAGTGGAGTGCGGAAGGCGCTTTGGTTCAGTTCGATGAGGATTCGATTAAGCGGTTCTTTGGTATTAACGCGACTGTTGACGCGAATGGTTACATTAATGCTCCTACGGCTCCTAAGCCTGAGGAACTGGCCCTGTTGATGATTGCTCGCGATGCTGATATGGCGCTTGTGATGGGTGGCCGTAAGGTTGCTGTCGTGGGTAACGGTGATTTTACTCCTACTAACAAGGATGGTTTCATTGAGATGCCTTTGAAGTTTACGTTCTTGCAGGATTCTGAGGGTAATTCGTTTAAGATGTCTGCTGCCACTAAGACTGTGGCTTGACATTAGCCTGAGCGTGGGGTATGTTTGCTAGTGTTGCAGGCATGCCCCGCGCTGGGCATGTTGCACACGTTTGTTGTTTCTAGGAAAGGGGACATTTTATGTCGATTGAAATTAACATTGAAGATTTGCAGGAACTCGTAGAAGAGAATAGCCCGTCGCTTGTTGTGGGCGGCGTGCGTTTGCGTAATATCGCGTTGCTTGATGCAGACGAGTTTGATCGTTATGAGAAGCTGCTGCGTATCGGCAAGTATGAGGACGATTCAGAGCGCGGGTTTAACATGGGTGAGCTTCTTGAGCGTTATACTGAGTTGTTTATTCTTCTTGCGGGCGGGGATACGCCGAAGGTTCGTAAGGTTTTGGAGTCTGTTACTAAGGTTCCGGGCGGCTTGGTGACGTTGATCGCTAAGTACTTTAAGGTTACTCAGGTGGGGGAAGCCTAGCCCTTAAGAAGGCTCTTGACGGCTGCTTGTGGGAAGTGTGTGCTGACATGTTAGAGCATTACAATATTGATATTGTTAAGACTCTGACTGTCGGCACCTACCCGCCGCCCGCGATGCTTGTCAAGTTGATTGACGAGCTGCCTGTTGGATCGCGTTATGTTGCTAAGAAGCTGGGTGACAATAGGTTCTTGGGTAGGACTAGGGATACCGTGGTCTTGGAGGACACGTATGATCTGATTCAGGCGTTGATGAAGGGGCTTGCCGGTGGGAAGGTTCCTATTGAGCCGTATCCGCGTCCGAAGGCTAAGACTGCTGAGGACGTTAGGAAAGAGTCTGAGGGCTTGTCTTTGCGCGAGTTGGTCTCATGGGGCGAGTCTTTGGGGCTTGTTGAGTGGGAAGAAGTTGATTTCGACGACGAATAGTTGTCATTATGTTTTGGGGAAGGTTGCCGGTGTGGTGGCCTTCCCCTTTTTTTGTTGCGTGGGGTGGTGATAGTTAGTGCCTGATGTTATTGATATTGGTGGAGAGAGCGTTCCTGAGATTGCGTGGCTTGCTGTTAAGATTCTTCCGGCTACGGCTGAGATGTGGCATGAGACGCGCCGTCAGGTTAAACTGTTAGAGAAGTCGCTTGATCCTATAAATGTTGAGGTTGAGCTTGAGGAGGAGCGGGCCGCGCAACGTGCTACCGAGTTGCATCGTGAGATTGAGCGCCGTTTGCGTCCTGTCACTCAAGAGGTGCGCTTGGAGTTGGATCAGCAGAATGTGGCTAAGAGTCTGGCTGAGTTGGAGCGCGAGAGGATTCAGGTTGAGGCTGAGCGCGCTGGCCGGTTGAAGCATTCTTTCAGTGATTTGGATAAGAGTCTTGATGCGTTGCGTCGTAAGCATCGCGCTATTTTTGAGGGTAAGGCTTTTGAGGCTCACCCGATTGCGTCTAAGAGTGGTAACTATTTCCCTTGGGAACATGAGCTGCCCCGGTTCTTGAAGGCTTTGGAGAGCAAGAAGGCTCAGATTCAGATTTACCCGGCTGACGATTGGAAGAGTCAGATTCGTGGAGAGCTGGACGGCTTCTTTAAGAAGGAGTATCGTGGGCAGGTTGAGTTTGAGGTTGCTGGGTCTTCTGTTGATAAGCTTCTTGAGGCTGATGGCCGGATTCGTGAAGAGTTTGGCCGCCGTCAGAATTGGAAGTATGTTGTTGACCTTGATAGTGAGGTTAAGTCTGGCCGTTTGGATTCTGTGTTGGACGGGATTCGTCGCCGTATTCGTGAGAAGGCTTTCGGCGCTCACGATAATTTCGAGTTTGACATTAAGCCTAATATGGATCGTGGAGATTTGCGTAGGATTGGCCGCGAGTTGCGTCACTTTAAGCGCCAGTGGGATAAGACTGAGCTAGAGTTTAAGCTTGGGTTGGATCATTCTGCCCGGTATATTACTGGTGCGCGTCTTGCGTTGTTGGCTCGTGACCGTTGGGTGTCGTTTAAGCCGATTGTTGATAGTAAGGCGTTTATTGCGGCTAAGACTGCTTTGGATGCTTTGAGTGGTTTCCGTCTTGCTCGTGACCTGTCTACGCGCTTGTGGGATATGGTTAAGAACATGGATAAGGCTGTTCCATTGATTGGTCTTATGGCTTCTGGTTTGGCTGTGGCCGCGTCTGCCGCTAGTGTGTTGGCTATGCATACGTTGACTATTGGTGCTGGCGTGGTGCGGGCTGCTGAGGCTGTGGGGCTTATGGTTCCGGGTATGGCTGTTGCGGCTGGTATTCTTGCGGCTTCGTTTGTTGTCCCGTTGAAGAACATTGGCGACCATATTACGCATATTAAGGACGATTTTAAGAATTTGTCTAAGGAGATGGGTTCTTCGTTCTGGCGTGAGGCTAAGGGGCGTTTTGAGGAGGCTTATGCGGGGTTGTTCCCGCGTTTGCGTGATGGTTTGAAGCGTACGTCTCAGGCTGCTGGCGAGCATTTCGCGAGTGTCCTTGTATCGTTGGAGAAGATTGTTGGTCCGGCTATGGAACGCCAGTTTGAGCACACTGGCCGCGCTATGGAGGAGCTTGCTAAGCACAGTGACGGTTTCGCTAAGGTTCTTCGCGTTCTTGGTGATGTTGGCACTAACGCTTTTGAAGATTTGCTTGGTTGGCTTGGTCGTGCTACTGATAAGTGGGCTGACTGGCTTGAGCAGGCTGAGCGTACCGGGCGTTTGCAGGAGATTCTTGATAATGGTATGCGAGAATTTCAGGCACTCGGTAAGGTTTTGTACCAGACTGGCCGCCTGTTTAGTGGTTTGACGGCTGTTGCTCGTGAGGCTGGGGGTGCTACGGTTGATGCTTTGGCTGGCGGTTTGAAGCACGCTGCTGACGTTGTTCGTACTCAGGGTTTTATTACTGGGTTTAAGAATGTGCTTGAGGGTGCTCGCTTGGCTTGGGGTAAGTTTAAGTCTCAGGTTGGTGGAGAGTGGAATGCTTTCTGGGTTAAGACTAGTGAGACTTTTAAGGTTGCTGCTGGTGATATGGGCGCGGCGGCTGGTGGTTTGACTGCTGGCTTGTTTAAGTCCTTGTCGTCTACGTCGTTCCAGACTGGCTTGCGTCAGTTCTTTGCTGATTTGGCTGTGGGCGTTAGGAGTTTGGATAAGGTTTGGCCGCGTCTTGGTGATGGTTTGGGTTCGTTGTTGCGTGTGGCGGGTTCGTTTGCTCGCGGCTTCGGGCCGGTTATTGCTTCTACGCTTGGCGCGTTGTCTACGGCGGTTGTGAAGCTGGAGCCAGTACTGTCGCGTGTTGCTTTGTCTTTGGGTGGCCGGATGGCTTCTGCGATTGACCGGGTTGCTCCGTTGTTGACTCGCATGGCTGAGGCCGCTTTACGGCTGGTGGATGCGTTCACGCGGGTTCCTTCGGCTGCTGAACTTATGGTTGGCGGGTTCTTGGCGTTTAAGGGTTGGAAGGCTGTTAGCGGGCCTGTTACCGCGCTTCTGGGCGTGGTTGATAAGGCTGGCGTGAGGTTGTCTGATTTTGCTCGTTGGGCTTCTCTCACGGGCGGCAACTTGTCTAAGATGGGCGGCGCTGCTGGTATTGCTGGTAAGGGCTTGTCTGCTGTCGGGACTGGGTTGACTGGTTTGGCTGCTTTGGCTACCCCGATTACCGTGGCTTTGGGGGCTATTACTGCTGCGTTTGTTTTGTTGGAGCGTGATAGTCAGAAGTTTGGCGAGAATGTTGGTAAGCAGACTGAGCGCATTGCTTCTACTTTGAGCACGGCTCAGGAGAAGGTTCATGTCGCTGCTTATAACATGAGTGTTGATTTCCGTAAGATTCGGGATGAGGCTGCTAACCTTACTACTGCTCCTACCTATCAGGGTGGCTTCTGGAACTTGGCTAACCTAGCTTCACTACCTACCGCGTTAAAAGGTAAGGTTAACGCTGTACAAGCGTCCTTGGAACAGTACTCTAAGAACGGCGGTAGCCAGTCTGGTATCTTTGGTTGGATCGATAAGCATGGCAGTGCTGCTTCTGCTGAGGTTTCTCACCTTGCGGATAAGACTCGCGAGTTCGCTAACAGTCTGAATAGCTTGGCTGAGAAGGATGGCCCGGCTGCTATCAGGAACATGAAGGCTTTGGCTGATTCTTGGCGCGCTGCTGGCGTTCCGGCTAATGATATTCGCGCGGCGTTGGGCCGCATGTTGCAGGACAGTCCCGCTTTGCGCGGTGAGCTTGAACTGTATGCGGCTCAGATGGGCAAGTCTACTGACCAAGCGTCCTTGTTGAACATTGCGATGGCTGGTACTGCTAGTATTGCTCGTGACAACGTGGATGCTTTGGAGGCGCGTAACAGGACGTTGGGCGCGTTGAATGGCTTGTTGGATAAGTCTGCGTCTCGTTGGGGTTTGACGTTCAGTCAGGCTTCTCAGGGCGTTGACGTGCTGGGTAAGACTAGTGATGCTTTCTCTAATGTTGGTAAGGCTTCTCGTGATGCTTCTGGTGAGGCTGTGAAGAGTGTTGATACCTATTTGGAGAAGTTGCGGGAGCAGCAGAAGGCTCAGGCTGACTTCGCTAACAACCTAAAGACTCTTATGCAGGCTGGTTTTGATACTAAGGCTATTGAGACATTGCAGCATACTGAGTTTGGCGCTAACTATGCGCAACAGCTTGCGGATAAGTATCGTCAGGGCGGCGAGGCTGCTCGGGACGAGTTGCGGAAGGCTAATGACACTTTGGCTGCTGAAGCTCAGTCTGGTATGGACAGGTTGAAGGCTATTAACGCTCAGGGCGCTCTTGAGGGTAGCGACGTGATTCGTCGCAACTTTGAGGGCTTGCGCGGCTCGTTGTCTAATGTTCTTTCTCAGGAGGGTGTTGACGCTTCCGAGGTGTTGAAGGCTACTACGTCGGATCAGTTGCAGTCTGCGTTGTCTGATCTTGGTATTACGATGCGTGATGAGGGTGGGAAGATTATGCTCCAGTTCCGTGATGGGGCTTTGTATTCTATCCCGGATGCTGTTGATCCTTTGACTGGTAATATTGTGGGCCAGTGGCAGAAGGAAGGTAATACTCGCGTTGACGCTTTCAAGGGTGCTGGCTCTGAGTCTGCTTTCGGGTTTGCTAACGGGGTGTCTAGTGGTATGGATGCTGTTCGTAATGCGGCTGGTATTGTGACTGGTCAGGGCGTTAACGGTCTACAGGCCGGTAAGCCTAGGTGGAATGATGCTGGTGTTGCGTCGATTAACAGTTTTATTGCTGGTACGGATCGTGGTCATGATGTGTATTTGGCTGGTCAGTCTGCTGCTAATAGTGGTGTGTCTGGTTTGAATAGCGTGTCCTCATATAGTGCTGGTGGTTCGTTTGCGTCTGGGTTCTCTGATGGTATTTATGGTAATCAGGGTAAGGTGCGTTCTGCTGCTCAGAGTGTTGCTAACAGTGCGCTGGCTGTTATAAAGAGCGCTTTGGAGATTAATTCGCCGTCTAAGGCTACTCGCCGTTTCGGTTATTCGTTCTCTGAGGGGTTCGCTCAGGGTATTGAGCGTGAGGGTAAGCAGGCTGTTTTGGCTGCTGAGAATATCGCGCAGGACTCTGTGGAAGCGTTGGAGGCTAAGGCTGCTAATGTCCGGGCGTTCCGTGGTGTTAACGCTGAGTTTAAGGAGAATCTGACTGTCCAGGCTAAGATTGATCCTTCGTCTTTGAATGGTGCGAAGATTAATTTGACTGTTGATGGCGAGAGTTTCCCGGCTTACGTGTCTGATGTTGCGGATAGTCGCGTTGAGGCTGGCTTTGAGGCCGTCTACGGCTAACATGCCTTCATGCTAGGCGCATGCCTGTTTGTGGTATGCTTGTGGGTGTGCGCCTAGCATGGTGCCCTTGTGTTGTTTGATAGTAGTGGAAGGGAGTGTGAGTGCTTATGGCTGTGTTGTCTGGCTGGGTTAATAGTGTGACCGGCCTACCTTGTTTTAAGGTTGAGGGGCGCGGGAAGCTGGAGACGGCTGATGGCCGTGTCGTGTTCGAGAACAATAATGGTGGCGTGGCTTACGTGTCTGATATTTTCGCGCCGCCCGGCGTAGCTGTAACATATAAGTTTGCTGGTAAGCAGGTTGCGTTGACTCGCACGGTTAAGTGTCGTGAGGGTGGCGCGTTGTTTACTAGCGTTGACGGCGTTCAGGTTGCTGTGGACTTTTATGAGGGGCCTGCGGATGATTGGACTAGCGACACTGGTGTGAGCGAGTTTTCTAATGGTGTCGTTAGGTTTGGTACTGCGCGTCGTGAGGGCGGTTGCCGCGTGTGGCTTGAGTCGTCGCCCGAGTTAATTAAGTCTTTCATGCAGGTGCTGGAGTCTCGCGGTTTGGTGAGTGTGGCGTTGGACAGGCCCGCGTTGGGGGTTCCTCAAGTGCGTTGTGTGCTTGTGTCTAAGGTTACTGTGTCGCGCGTGGATACTCAGGGTGTTCACAGGGTGGACATCGAGTGGGTTGAGAAGCCTTTTCCAGTGTTGCAGTTGTCTGCGTTTTCTGGCGGTTTTGCTGGCGGGGCTGCTACGTGGAATGAAGCTAAGCGCTTGGGCTACAAGTGGACGGCTGGCTGGTCGTATGAGACTTTGGTGAACAGGTTGGGTGGTGCGTTGTGAGAGCGCCTGCGAATGTTGATAGTCGCGTGTTTGCGACACCGGGAAGGGTTTCTGCGCGCGTTGATAGCGCTCGCGGCCCTCACGTACTGGCAACGGGTTTAAGCCCGTTAAAAGCCCGTCTAGACGTGTCTGCGGGCGTGTCACGTAGTGAGACGCTGACCTTACAGTTTGATAGCACGCTTATCCCTGTGGATGAGTGGAGTCCTCTTGCGGCTATGGGCCAGACTTTGCACGTGCTTGTTGACGTGGACTTGTCGGACGGCACTAGGTTCACGGTTGACCGGGGTTGGTTTCTGATTCAGGAGGTTTCCCCGTCGCGTGAGGGCGGGGTTAATGTTACGTGTAAGGGCCTTATGCAGCGTCTTGCGGATGATCCTTTCCCGTTCCCGTCTAGCCCGCCCGCTGGTTCTACGCTTCGTACTGAGTTGGAGCGGTTGTGTTACCCGTATTTGAGTGTCGTGCTGGATGGGGTGTCTGACCGGGGGTTGCCGGGTGGCCTTGCTTGGGGGCGGTCTCGTACTGATGCGGTAGAATCCTTGTTGTCGTCTTATGGTCTTGTTGGTAGGGTTATGGAGGATGGCGCGTTGCATGTGGTGCGGCCTGATTCTTCTAAGGTTGATGCTCGTTATACGGACGGTAGTCTCGTGTTGGAAGCTAACGCAAAGTGGACGCACACTCACCCTAACCATTGGCTTGCTGTCGGTAGTAAGACTGAGAGTGTTAAGACTGATGGTAAGCATAGTCATAGTGTTAAGCATGATTGGTGGAGTGAGGCTTGGGCTGACGGCGCGTTCGACAAGTCCCTATACGGGGTTGTGACTGAGGTTGTTGAGGCTAAGGCAGCTGATGGACAGTATGACGTGGATAGGGCTGCTGGTCTGGCGGTCAGGCGGTTTTCTCCTAGTGGTGTGAAGTCTTTTACTATGGTTCCTGATTATCGTGTTGACATTGGGGATGTGGTTAGTGTAGACTCTGATCTTGGCAATGTTATTGGTAGCGTGTCGGGCTACAGTATGCCTTTGGATGGTAGCGTGGAGACGATGCGTATTGATATTGAGGGGGTCATATAGTGGCTATTCCTGTTTTGGATTTTAAGAAGTTCCGTGACAGTCAGGTTCGCGCGTTGCGTACTGGTATGGGTGGCGGCGTTGTTCCCGGCGTGTTTAAGGGGCCTGATCCTGAAGCTGACGGGCGTGCGCTTGTGGAGATTGGCGTGGAGGGGAACATTGTGAGTGTCCCGCATGGTGGCGGCGTTTTCCCTGTTGGGGGTGAGGTTCTTGTTCAGGTGAATGATGATCTTGTTCCTACTGGGCTGCTGGCTGGCGGTAGTGCGGCTGGCGGTGAGACTGTGGCTTTGGGTGCTACTGGTGAGGCTATTGCCGCTCAGGGTGATAAGCTGGGTAAGAGTCTTGATGAGATGGGCGCTAAGGTTAAGGCTGCTGCTGAGGGGCCTGTTGACACTGGCCGACTGAGGGCTGGTGAGGTTTTAATTAAGGGAGATTTGATTGCCGGTAACACGATTGGCGCTAAGCATATTGCTGTTACTGGAGAGTTGGAGGCTAAATTGGCTACTATCCGTCAGATTACTACTGATGAAATTGTTGCAGGTAAGGCGAAGATTAGTGGCAGTTTGATTGCTGATACGCTTGAGGGTAAGACTTTGCGCGGTTCCCGTATTGAGGGCGGTTCTATGGTGCTGCGCCCTGAGAATACGCCTAAGTTGGAGCTTCATATTGAAGCGGATGAGCATAATGATGTTCCAAGTATTGCGCTGAAGCGCGCCGAAAATGTGGGCGGCGAGTCACAAGATTCGCACGCTTTCCTAGTGGAGGCCACGAATGAGGGAGGTTTTGGCACCGGCTACCACACGACACTTCGAGTAGGGTCGCTGGATACGAGAACTCCTGATGGGAGGCCGCTCCCGGGAGGTGCGGAAGTTTCTACCCTAGACTTTACCACTCAAGGGGTGACACGCCGTCGCGGGACTAAGTGGATTCAAGCCTTCTGGGAAGATATTGTTGGCGCGGCTAACGCTTATGCTGATTCCAAGTCCAAGCCTGTTGAAGAGAAGCGCTCGTTCGGTGATCTTGACCGTGACTGGCGACGTGAGCCACGAGAGTTTGAGCTGGTTAAGACTGGTCAGATTGTTGACCTGTTTGGCGGCGAATGGGTACGCCAGAATAGTGAGTGGAATTACACTGGGAATACTTGGTATCAGTGGGGCATTGTTCCTGAGGGGTATCGTCCTAAGCAGTGGGTGCATTTTACTGTGGTTATTACGGAAGATAATTTCCCGCACTTCGCTCAGGGCCAGATTCGCCCGGACGGAACGTTCGCATTGAAGGTGGATAAGGGTATCCGCGTTAAGCCTAACGTGTCTCGTATTATGATTCCGCCTGTTCGCTGGCACCTGTGACCTTAGAGGGGGTTTGTTTTGGGAAGTAAAGCGTTGAGAGGCATGGTGCTGCCAGACGGTACAGATGACCTTCTAGGATCGTTCCGTCGGGCGTTTGAAACAGCGGGCACGGTTACTCGTGCTACTAGCATTAGTCAGGCTCGTGAGATTCTGACTCAGGCTCAGGATGCTGGCATGGGCGCAACCACGGCACAACCTTGGTACTTCAGCATCGAACACTTGCTATACATTGCAGACGGCTCTAAGTCTGGTGATGGCCGGTGGGTGTTGCGGCCTGTGAATGAGGTTGAAACCAGCGTCTCAGTATTCGGTCTAACGAATGAGATTCACGTGAACAACGGGGAATACAGGTGGATTGGTTCTGGCAGTCTCCCTGCAAGGCCGTATCGCCGGTTGGTGTATGCGACGGTTATCGGATGGGGGCGCGTTGTTGGCGACGTGAACCTTGTGTTGCGTATTGGCGGTGAGGGTGGCCCTAAGTCGTCCTCAGCGTGGGACCATGAGGATTCTCAGTCTCAGTCGGTTACGTGTTTTGGTTATGTTGATGCTAATGTTACGCCGAAGATTGAGGCTTTGGTTCAGGGGTATCGTGCTCGTGATACTCAGTCTAATGGTGGCACTGTTCAGTTTGTTCAGTCTAGCGAGTTGAATCGTATTATGGTTCAGGCTTTCCCAGCTACCGAACAATAGTAGCGGGGTTTGTGGGGTGTGGCGGGCTGGCCCTTTTCGGGGGTTGGCCCGCTGTGCCGTGTCCTTTGTAAGAAGAAGATGAATGGAGAAAATAGTATGGCAGATTTGCAAAAGTTTATTGACCGCGTTCGCTGGCTGTGCGCGTATGGCAACCTTGGTTACGATCAGTGGAATCGTTGGGATGTTCGTGAGGGCGGCGAAGCTGACTGTTCTAGCCTGATTATTGTAGTGTTGCGCGAGTGCGGTTTTGACACTGGTGGCGCTACTTACACGGGGAACATGGCTTCCGAACTGTGTAAGCATGGCTGGCGTGAGCTGCCTAATAATGGCTACCCGCAGCCGGGAGACATCCTGTTGAATCACCGTAATCATGTTGCGCTGTTGGTTGACTGGGGTATTCTGGCTCAAGCGTCGATTGATGAGAATGGGGATATCGCTGGGGGCGAGTCTGGGGATCAGACTGACCGCGAGACTGTTGTGAAGCCTTATTATGATTACCCGTGGGACTGCTACCTTCGCTATGAAGGCGCAACGTCTCATGAGGGCGGTTATACTGATTGCCGCGCTGTTCAGGCCGCTGTTCGTGCGGATGTTGATAACGTGTGGGGGCCTGACACTGAGAAGCGTGTAGACGCTGTTCGCAAGGCTTCTAACTGGGGTGGTGTCCAGTTCCCGTATGGTGTTGAGTTCACTCAGTCTGTTGTTGGTACTGAAGTGGACGGTATCTGGGGTGATAATAGCATGTCGGCTCATGATAATTGTGTTCAGCTCATTCAGGAGGCTGTGGGCGCTAATGTGGATGGTATTTGGGGGCCTGAGACTGAGCGTCTTGTCCGTGCGGTGGAGGCTGGCGCTGAGAAGCCGTGACATGCCCCACTGCCTTTACTGTTTGTTTAACAATATTTTAGGAGGGGTTGCTTAATGTTGGGTTATCATATTGATCCTTTTGTTGTATCTATCCTTGTGGGCGTGATCTGGCCTGTGGTTCAGCATGTTGCTCAGCGCGCGTCATGGACGAGCAAGACTAAGCGCTTTATCGCCTTGGGGTTTGCTGTCGTAGCGTCCGTGCTGGTCTGGTTTGCCGGGGCTTATCCTGCGTCTTGGGAGCTGTTTACTGCTCAGTTCCTTGTGGTGTTTGGCGCTGGTCAGGCTGTGTATGCGGTTTTGAAGGCTGCTGGCGTGTTGGATTGGGCTAAGGCCGATCCCGGTGATGTTGCTACGGTTGACGGCGTGTTTGACTATGTGGCTAAGCACGCGCCTACGGCGACTAAGACTGGCGGGGAGTGATATCGTAGGATGTTTCTTCACGTTCCCCTTAGTATTTTAATGGTTCAGTCCCTTTCGGCTTGGCTGGGGGACGCGAGATTGTATGATTCTTTGTTTGCTTTGATGATTGCGGGTTTCACTTATTTCAGCGCGCGTATCAACAAGAAGGTTGAGCGTATTGGGGAACACGTTGAACAGACTCGCGAACAGGTGACGAATAATCATACTGTTAATTTCCGTGAAGAGATGACGGAGATGAATGAGAGCTTGAAGGCTAGTATTGAGGAGATTCGCCGTGAAGCTGCTAAGCGTGATGCTTTGGCTGATGAGCGTGCGAACTGTTTGATGACTCAGATGAACGAGATTAATCGCCGTCTGAATAGCTTCATTTATGACGGCGTGGACAATCGTCGTAAAGAGAAGCGCTAGGGCTTCGGGCTTGTTTCCCGCGTGGCGCGGTGCCTTGTTTGCGTATAGTATTGTTTTGTGGTATTATGTGCGTGTTGGTGCCGCGTCATGCGGGACTCTACTTGTATCAAGTGAGGAAAGGAAGGTGGGGTTTTTGGGGTTTAGTGAGAGTTTTAAGAAGTGTCAGGAACAGCCTCAGAATAGGCCGTGCCGCGTGGAGGTGATCAGGCGTGGTTTTGATGGTGCTGATCGCGCCCAGTTTGAGAAGATTCTGGCTGATCCTACTGTGCCGCATAGCCTGATTGTGCGGGCGCTCGCGGTTGAAGGTATTAAGGTTTCGGCTAGTACTGTCGGGCTACATCGGAGGGGGGCATGTTCCTGTGGGATTCAGTGATACTTGGGATAAGATTGGCGGGCAGGTTGAGTCTGCTCATGATTTGAAGATTTTGACTATTGATATTGAGTGTTCACCGTCTGTTGCTCACGTGTGGGGCTTGTGGGATCAGAACGTTGCTATCAACCAGATTGTGGAAGATGGCCGGATGATTTGTTTTGCTGCTAAGTGGTATGGTGATGAGCAGACGTTGTTCTATAGCGACCGGGGTAAGGGTGGTCATGCTGGTATGGTTCGTGCCGCGTGGGAACTGTTGAACGCGGCTGATATTATTGTCACGTATAACGGTATTAACTATGACGTGAAGCACTTGAACAGGGAGTTTGTTATGCTTGGCCTTCCGCCTGTGGAAAGGTTTAAGCATGTTGACTTGTTGCGTGTGGTTAAGAAGCATTTCAAGTTCCCGTCTAACAAGCTTGATTACGTGGCTCAGCGCCTTGGTATCGGCCATAAGGTTGTTCATGAAGGGCATGGCCTGTGGGTTGCCTGTATGGAGGGTGACGTTGAGGCGTGGCAACGCATGGAGGCTTATAACCGTGGTGACGTGACGTTGACTGAGCGCTTGTATGACCGTTTGCGCCCGTGGTGCGGCGTTGGCATGGGAGTGTCTTTGGCCGTGTATGATGGCGACGTGTTGTCTTGCCCAGCTTGTGGCAGTATTGAGCGCGTGGAGACTGAGCCTGTTGTTGTGGGCGTGTCCCGTTTCCGCGGCTACAGGTGTTCGTCGTGTGGTTGCGTGTATAGGTCTAGGACTCGCGTGGGCGACGTGAGCGCGGCGCGTCCTGTGTCTTAACAGGGCTTGTTTTTGGGGTGGTATGATTTCCCTTTGGGGAGGTTATGCCACCCCTTTCTTTTTTGTATCTACGTGTTGACTTTGCGCTCGCGGGCTAGTATGCTGAGTGTTGTTAGGTTTTGTTATCGTCTTTTAGGAGGCTTATTGTGACTGAAAAGAATGAGAACGTTAAAGATATTGCCGCGTTGTCGTATAGTGCGGTGAGCGCGTATAGCGAGTGTGGTAAGCGTTGGGAGTTGTCTCGCTTGTTTGGGTTGGATAAGTCTACGTGGTGGGTGACTCTCATGGGGACGGCTGTCCACTATGTGACTGAGCAGCATGACTTGAAGCGCTGCGGCCTACCCTTTGAGGACGTGACCTTCCAAGAAGCGTTCGACCGTGAGGTGGCAAAGGCTGAGCGGTTTAACATGGAGATTAAAGCATCTGGCCGCGTGTTGAAAACGTTGGGCAAGGGCGGCGGTCCTAACAAGAAGGACAGGGAGTGGTGTGAGCATTTCGGGCCTTTGATGGTTGAGGCTTGGGACAAGTGGCTTGATGAGCGCTCGCTTGAAGTGTTTGTTGATGCTAATGGCGCGCCGGGTATCGAAGTTAAGCTGACTGGCAACCTTGGCGGGGCTAACACAGTTGCCTACGTTGACCGCGTACTGGTAGACAACCTTGGTAACATTTGTATTGTTGACTTGAAAACTGGTAATGTTCCGTCTAGCGTGGGACAGTTGGACGTGTATGCTGCTTTGTTGGGGCAGTGTGGTTTTACTGTTGACCGTGCTGGCTTCTGGTCTGCTGCCGATGGCGACATTAAGGCGTGGCATGATTACCGTGACCGTGTTCCTGCTTTGATGGTTGGGGATTGGTTTGGTCAGGCTATGCGCGGCATGGAAGCTGGCGTGTTTGTCCCTAACCCCGGTTCTGGTTTTTGCGCTAGTTGCCCCGTGCGGGAGTATTGTGCTACTGTTGGCGGTAAGCGTGCTGGTGAACTTGGCCCTGCTCCCACTGTTCGGGTTGCGCGGGCCATGGCTGGTACGCTACTATAAGACTTGACATCGTTCGTTAAACGTTCTTGGAAAGGAGAAAGCGTGGCTGGAAAGAAAACTGAAACACAATCCCCCTGGGCGGGGGAAGATAGTCCCGTTACTGTGACGTTGAAGGCTGGTAAGGGGTATGATGATCCTTGGATTGTTGTCAAGGGTACTGTCCGGGAGGTTCATGAGCGCCTGTTGGAGCTTATGGGTTGGGATGCTAGTAAGGTTGATGAGCTTCCTTTGGCTTCTACTGTGATTGCCGCGTCCGACACGTGGCACGCGCAAGCAAACGTCTCAGACCAGCTAGGAGGACGGTTCCTGGCAGAGAGTTCTGATAAGCCTGTGGATTACGGTAGCCGCGTGGAGGACGTTCAGGCTGAGGCCGGTGTCCCGGCTGAGATTGTGGGTAATGATGCTGCTATTACCGTGTGGCAAGCTATCCAGTCTGCTACTACGGAAGAGCAGATGAAGCAGTTGTGGAAGGATCGTCGTTTGACGTTCCAGAACACACCCGAGCTTGTCCCGTTGTGGCAGGAGCGTGCTAAGGCTATTAAGGAGTCTGGTAAGCCTACTGGCTTGTTTGGCAACTGACATTTAACAGTTGACACGCTATAGGAAGCGTGTTACAATGATTATTGTTGGGGTTGGAAAGGTTCTTTACCCCTCACACTTGGAAAGGTTGTGTGATATTTATGTCTCGTATTTCGATTAGCGAAGCTGCTCCCGCTGGCGGTTTCTTCTCTCTGTCCAAGTATGGTAACAGTGAGGCCCTGATCTTTGTCCCCCGCACTTGGAAGGGGCCTGTCTCTTCTAGGTGGGGTGAGCGTGATGCGATTGAGGGGGACTTCTTCGTGTTCCCCGACACGGCTAGTATGGTCGCTATGAATCCCGAAGAGTTGATGAATGTTACTTGTACGGATACGGCGATTACTCGTATTGCTCGCGATTATATGGGTAAGGTTATTGGCCCGTTCCGCGCTGAGAAGATTACGACAAAGAATGGTAATCCCGCGTGGGTGCTTCACGAGTTGCCTGAGGGGAATAAGGGTGTGAAGGAGTGTATTGAGTTGGCTGATAGTCTTGCTTCGACTTTGGAGAAGGCTGAGGCTGGTGAGGATGATATGCCCGCCTACTAACCCGTAACCGTTTCCGTGTTTTCGAATCTTCTCTGCCGTGCTCCCACAGTCATGATACTGCTACTGTTGTGGTTGTGGGAGCGTTAAGCGGCGAGACATAGTTTAGGAGGAAGGGTTATGGCTGGTAACGCTTTCAGGGGGCTGCTTGCTCGTAAGAATCTCGCTCGCGAGCTTCCACGCATTCCCGGTTTTGATGACGTGTACGGCTTGGGTTGCAGGTTCCATTACGGTCAGGAGATTATGATTGCTGGCCGTAGCGGTAGCCAGAAGAGCGGCCTAGCGTTGTATATGGTGTCTAAGTGGAATCTTCCCACGCTCTATTTTAGTGCTGACATGAGCGCGTCTACGGCGGCTAGTCGCGTCGCGTCTATCGTGACAGGCAAGAACACTCGTGAGATTGACGCGCTAATGGAAACACATGAAGGCGCTGACTTCCTACTGTCTGCCTTGTCACGTAACAACATTACGTTTTGTCATGGTAATCCTATTACTTGGCATATTGTGGAGGATCAGGTTAACAATTTCGTGACTTGTTTCAACGAGTATCCTAAGGTTGTTGTGTTTGATAATCTTATGGATTTTAGTGGGAGCGAGTCTGACTATCAAGCTCAGATGGCTGTGATGAATGATATTACGTCGTTTACTCGGCAGATTGGGTGTGTGAGTATTGTTTTGCATCATGCTACGGATAAGAGTACGGCGGCTGTGAGTGATCCTTCTCGCCCGCCTGCTCGTAGTGAGATTAAGAATGGTGTTGCTGAGAAGCCTGAGCTTGTGTTGACTGTTGGTTTGAAGCCGCCTGCTTATGAGGGTATGCGTGGTGAGATGCGTGTTGCTGTGGTTAAGCAGCGTGAGGGGACGTGTGATCCTTCTGCTCAGCGGTTTGCTGTGTTGTCGTGTGATCCGTCTCGTACTTGGTTTGGCGGGTTTGACGCCCGCAACAATAGTTGAAAGGAAGGCGCTTTGGGTACTTTTCTTATGTGGATTGCTGTCGGACTGACAGTGGGATTGTTTGCTGCTGTTGTGGTTGACACTGTGAAAATGATGCGGGCTATTAAGCGCAATCAGAAAGAACGAGAAGAACTAGATAAAAAGCTGGCTAAGTTGACTGATGATATTGTCAAGCTTTTTACTATGGAGGAGGAGCGTTAAAATGTTGCAAACACTTTTAACGATCTTCATAGCCGCCCTGATTGTTGGCGGCCTAGTGTTTTCGGTGATGCTTTTTAGGGAGCCGTGCGACACTCTCGGTTGCATCTTGTCGGATTGGTTGACCGAGAAGTTCTCGCGGAAATAAACAATAAAATTCTATATTTTTGGAGGTTAATGTTATGACTATTGGAACGTTTTTTGTGGCAGGATTCTTCGTTACACTGGGTGGCTTGGCGGCTTGGGGCCTTGTCCAGCTTGCAGGTATTTTTCTAGGAGCGATGGCTGACGCTATTGAGAACCATGTTTCACGGTAGGCGCGGAAGGAAGAGGGTTATTTTATGAATGGTATTGTTGGACTGGTCGCGTTCGGCGTATTCTGTGTGTGTTTTCTCGCCCTATGTTTTGCGGTTATGTTTTGGGGGCGCAGCGTTGAATGTAAACTAGGGTTGTCGGATTGGCGTTCTCGGGCCGCTAGGCGTGCTGCTGATGAGGCGAACAATCTTCTTCGCATGTCATGGGGCGCTGAGCGTAAACTGGAAGCACGTATTCGCGAGTTGGAGTTGCGTATTGACGATTTGGAAGGTGAGGTTGCTGACCATCGTGCGTTCTTGAACTTCATTGAGGACTACACGATTGAAGCTGACACGTCTACCGTGGATATTACAAACAATCACCCGCCGTTTTCTCCCGGTTGCGACTGCTGCAACCCAGAACTAGACTAAGAAGGGGTGGTGCGTGTGGCTAATCCTAACAAACGCAAAGGTACATCATGGGAAACAGACGTAAGGACCTACCTACGTGAACGCGGCTGCGACGTGGAAGCACTCAGACAGCTAGGCTCTTTGGATGAAGGTGACATGGTTGTGCGGAGTCGGGACGGCGTGCGTTTCGTGATCGAAGCTAAGAACACTAAGCGTCTTGAGATTCCGCGCTACTTGAATGAGGCTAGTACAGAGTGTGCTTTGTATGCGGCTAACCGTGGTTTGGAGAATGATAGCGTGTTTCCTATTGCGGTGGTTAAGGCGCGCGGTAAGGGAGTTGAGGAAGGGTGGGTGATCTTCCGGTTGGAGGATTTCGCTGAGTTGCTTAACCGGAAGTAGCATGGTACGCTAGAGATTGCCGCCTGTGGCGGTAAAACTTTGGCGGTAATAGAAAATGAGGGGCGGTGACGCGGCTAATGTCAAACAGTAAGACAGTGAAACATAAGGACTTGTTAGAGTTTTGTTTCAGGCATTATGGTTTTGACACTGCGCGTCGCCGCTTTCTCATGCCGTGCCCTTTTCATGCTGACAGTCAGTCGTCTTTGAGTGTGGACTTGGAGAAGGGCGTGTGGAAGTGTTTTGGCTGTGGGGAGCAGGGTGCCGGGTGGCGTTTTATTGAGCTTATGGAAGGTTGTGATTGGAAGAATGCTAGACTTGTTGCGTCCAATTGGGGATACGGTGTTGACGGAAAACGCGGCGCGCATGAAGGCGTACAGCGGCCCGGCTGGGAAAGCAGCGGCAATAGAATATTTGGGGACTCGGGGTATCCCGGAAAGCGTCGTGGACAGCATGGAAATAGGGCTGGTTGGTGAACCACTACCCGGCGACGAGAGATTTGAGGGCTGGCTGTCTATCCCCTATTTTAATTGTGCTGGGAATGTTGTTGGTATGCGGTTTCGTAGCTTGCGGCCTGATGCTGATCCCCGGTATTCTATGCGTGGTGGGGATCATACGACGTTGTTTAACCTTAGGGCTACTCAGGGGTTTGGTGATATGCATGTGTGTGAGGGTGAGATTGATACGATGAGTCTCGTGGCGTGTGGCCTTAACGCTGTGGGCGTGCCGGGGGTGAATAACTGGAAGCAGCGGTACGCGGCGTTGTTTGATGGTTGCCGCGTGTATGTTTGGGGTGATGGCGACACGGCTGGAGACGGGTTGTACGAGTCTGTTTCTGAGAATATTATTGATTGTGTTCGCGTTCCGGTCCCACGGGGAATGGATGTTAATAGCGTGTTGGTTGAGAAGGGCAGGAAGTTTCTGCTTGGTCTCGTTAACGGTGGAAAGGAATAAGAATTATGAAGAGTGTTGCTGGGGTTGAGCATGGTTTCGGGCCTGTGGATGAGCAGCGCGTGAAGGAAGCTTTGCGTATTATGCCTTATAGTGCTGGGGAGAAGCGTCGTGATGGTTTCGCATCGTTTGAGGATGCTGTTGGTTATGGCTTGTGTCGTGGCTGTTGGGTTGCGTCTAGGCGTTTGCGTTGTGATTTTCTTGAGCTCTTGGGTTGGGCTTGGCTTGATACTATGCGTGATCCGCGTCTGCTTGTTAAGAGTTGGGAGCGTGCTGGCGTGGCGGGTTTGGTGAATCATTTCCGCTGGGCTTGCTTGGCTGGCTATAAGCGTGCTAAGGGGAAGGGGCGTCCTGATATGGCGTTGTCTCAGCGTGAGGTTCCGTCTGGGCTATATGTTGGGGAGGATGGTTTGTTTAATGGGTGACTATTATACGCCGGGCGTGGTGTGTGCCGCGCTGCCACTTGTTTTCTGCCAGCATGGTTTTGATGGTCCTATCGGGGAGGATGTGCCGCGCGTGGAGCCGGGTATGCCGCGTGCTCGGCGTGATCCGGGGCATGTGGGTAAGCTGTGTTGTGTGGTTGTTGACGTTGAGGCCGGACTGAGAGCGTTGTTGCCGGTGTGGAGGCAGATGCTTGTGTTGAAGTATGTGTGTGGTTGGACTCGTACTGAGCTTGCCGCCCGGTTCCAGTGTGATGTGAGCGTGGTTGACAGGGTGTTGTTGAAGGCTCCTCAGTTGATGTGTGATGTGTTGAACGGGGATGCTTAAAGCGGTAAGAGAATACGGCGTGAGAGTACGGCTGTGTGTGGTTGTGCTCTCACGCTTTTCTTTTTGCGCTTATTGTAAGCCGTTCTGACGGCCTTTCACCATGCTCCCTGTGTACTGGGTGCTGTCGTGGCCTGTTAGGGGCTTCTATGGGGGTTCTAGGTGTTTTAAAGCGGGTATAGAAGAGCGCCCCTGCCTGTTGTGGCGGGAGCGCTCTCTGTTATTCTAGGTCGGGGTACATTTTCTCCATCAGCTTATGCGTATCATACGTACCGTGACCTTCCCGCAAGGCGTGGAATACTGCCCATAGTGGAGTGCGACCTTCTTGCAGGTCTTGCCATACTTGCGGGCGTTCCTCTAGCGTTTTCCGCATGCGATCCCGGTAGTATTCTTCCCTTTCGTCTAGGCGCGGGTAAGTGAGCCTACGTAAGCGGCCTTCCCGCAAGTCCTCAGACAAGTCCCATAGGAGCTTGTTGCGACACTGCCATTCTTCACTGTCCACGCGATACGTTTTCCCCGTTTTGTCTTTGATAAGGATACCGGGGGTGTCCGTCTCTTGCTTGGCTAGGTCGATAGCAAGACTAAGGCTAACGTTCTCTGTTACGGTACGGGTATCGCTGCTGATGGTTGCCCATCTGTTGAATCTTAGTGAGTATGCTGAGTGAAGTGTGACCATTAGTCTAGGATCAGCGGTCCTGCCGTCGTAGTTGTGGCATACGAGAAGCGGCTTGATAGCAGATTTCTGCCAGCGCATGAGATTATATTCTGGTGCGCGTACTTCACACAACACGCTAACATTATGCTTCTTGCAAAAGTCGTATAGGAGTTGTTCTTCTTGCCGGGACAACAAACAGAACTGTTTAATCAGGTCGAAGTCCACACTATCCGGCACCATGCTTGACATGGCAAGGTGACTACCTTCGGCGTAAAGCGTTACGATGTGAGGGGATGTTACCTTGGCGACGTGTACGGGGTACTTGAGGCTGGTTAGGTCTTTGTCTGTTAGTTCTGGGATCGTGTAGTATCCCGGAGTGCTGGTTTGTTTTGTCATGGCTTTCTGTGTCCTTCCTGTTTGGTGCGTAAAACATACGGGGACGCTAGGCGTGCCCCGCTGCCATGATTGTATCATAGCGTGTTGGTTTGCGTCTAGCGTCCCCACAATATTCTATTATAGTGCCATGCGTCACTGTTCCGTGTCGTCGCTTGGCATAGCGGCTAGAATAGTGCGCTCAAGCTCGCGCAACACGTCCCGCGCGTCCTCAAGAATCTCTTCCTTTTCAGGTATGTGGGTGTCAAACCACAGGTCGTTAATTTGCGCTACCAGCCCTCTGACGATCACTGCGGCTTCGATGAGCTGAAGTTTTTTATCCCTAGTGATCGTGTTAATAAACTCTTGGCACGCGCAAGCCTTCCACAATAGAGTAGAGAACACCTCTACATATTTCTCGCCTAGCTTTTCTGTTACGATATCAGCGACCTTTCGAAGGTGTTTGACAGAGGCTTCATACAGATCCTTAATGTCGTCGTCCCAGTCGATCATAGTAGAGTGCGTTGCGCATTTGAGTACTCCCGGCTCCAGTTTAGGCTCAGGCTCTGGCTCCACACGCGCGTGTTGAATTTCATGCGCAAGAGTATTCAACGCAACAGCAACATCCTGCAACACGCTCCGCGTGTCGTAATCTTCACTCGTCTCAGCGAGCATACGATATTCCGTGGCGAGTTCCCGGATGGTGATTACAGCCCGCGTGCTGCGTGTCGCCCACTCCACTGGATCGTCTGGCCCGTAACCGTGTTCTGACATTAGCCAGTTGAAGAGCATCCGGTAGGCTAGGGACGCTGCGCTGGTAAGCCCCGCTGGGCGCGCTAGGTCGGCTGTTTCCATCCTGCGTATGACGTTGGTGCAAGCGTCGTGTACGCGGCTGTTAAGGTCGATTAGCTTCATAGTTTTTCCTTTCTCGTCTCGCTGGATCGTCTTGAATCTGTTTGATAATGTTTTCTTTTGCTTTACCATGCGGCATAGTGTTCACCTGTTTGCGCTTTGCTGTTAGCGTGGAATAGTGCCGCGTCCGAGTAGGTTCGTGCGGCCCGTGTCCCGCGCGGAAAGTACCATACCGATGCGCAACGCGGTTCCGCCTCTGCTTGCATTACTGCCCTTCCCCACTTTTCTTCCATCTCTTGAGTGCCGATGTCCTCCGCTGTTCCAGCGTAGTCGCGGGGGACGTAGATTTCCCCCAGGTTGAACTGTGAAATCCGCCACTTGGTTACTCCCGTTTGCCAAGGTTTCCAGAATGTTAGGTAGGAAGCAAGCGAAACAACACCGCCGTACCGCCCTAAAATGTCTACATGGACGCAAGGTGCGAACCCGCCGCTGAATCTGAGAAGTATCGGCGCATCTTCTATGTCATTGTAGCTGAAGATTGATGTGCATAGCGCGCCGCCTTCATCCAGTTCTTCCCGAAGGAACTCTAGCGGGTTTTTTACGATTCTGTCGAACTCTTCCCGTCCTTGCTGAGTATACATCTTTTCTCTCCTTACTGTCGCTTGCCGCTATCGTATCATAATCCTTCAAGCAGTGTCAACTGTTCGGGTTTTCCTAATAGTTGCGCGAGTGAAGAACGGTCTCGTCCCCGCCCTCTGTTAGTTTGCTGGTCCCGTAGGGGAATAGCCAAGCGTCTTTCCGCGTCCCACGCCGCGTTAGGATGCTGGCAGCATCTTCTTCCCAAACAGACTCGGCCATGTCGCTGACCTCTCCTTCTGTGACCACGCTCCACGGGAGCCCTGCACGGTAGATCGTTTGATAGTGCGCGTTCAGCGTCCACCTTGGTTCTGTCTCACCGTAGGGCCTGTGGGGTGATGCTACTAGCTGGTTGAGCATGACGCCGCCCGCTGTCATGGGCCGCCAGTAGTCGATCTGCAAATAGGGGAGCCATGCTTCTTCTAGCCGCATGACGAACGGTTTCCCGGCTTCCGCATATAGTTTGAATTCCGTGTCTGCTAGAAAACCTCCTGTGGCGAAGGCTTTGCGTAGGAATTCTGCGGGATTTTCGCGTACTTCTTGGGCTACTTCGCGCGGCCAATTGGCGATTCCCATACACTGTTCCCCTTTCTTACTACTATTACTTCCCACTCTTTAATCATAGCAGAGTCTTTAAGAATAACAACCCGTGTAGGCTGTTCGCTTTCTTCGCGTATTGTTTTTAGCTTTGCTTCTACTGCTTTGAGTCTTGCATCTAGGTATTTCCTGCAGTGTTCTACCACGTCTTGATAAGGCGCGGTATCGTAGTAGCGTGGTATCATTCTTCACCCTCATTGTAGTCTACGATTTCGATCCATGCAACCGCGTGAGTCGGAACCATAAGTCTCATCTCGGGGAGACGGATACTATCATTGTGCTGCACCACTGCCCAAAAACTCTGATACCATACTTCTGCCTCTTCTTCGGACATCGGCAGGGTGCGTGCAACCTTGTTTGATCCGATAATCCCGATTTCGATACGCTTAAGTTTCTCTACCACTTCATTCCTCCTTTGTTTCGCTAGGCACGTTACTAACATAGTCTAGCCAGCTTGTTCCGTCAAGCGCTTCCGCAAGCCCACCCGGGAAGAACCACGCATGTTCAGGAAGATAGTTACGCGCGGGAATGGTAGTCTTGTAATGTCTCCACGCCCATCCCGCATCTTCCATCGCGTATGCTGGCATAAACTCTGGCTGATCGTCCACATCCGTATAAATGGGTTGTGGGGTAAAGTTGCATTCCCATGTTTCCGGCTTCCCCCAACTGATGTATGCCCGGTACGCTTCCATACTGTAACCAAATTCATCACTTTTCCATACTGTAATTGTGAGAAAGATGCGCTCATGTACCAGTAATCGCATTAATATGGGGATACAGTCTAGGTCGCCGCGCGTTACGGGGCAGTTCTCAAAAACTCCTCCCGGCGCGAACTGCTCGTAGATAAACTTTTGGGGATCGTCCCGGATGCTCTGAATCACTGTTTGGAAGCGCGATTCGTTCACCATAGCTAGGTCTCCTTATAGGTTTGGTCGGTTAGTGGCGTACATGAACATGCCGGAATCTTCTCCCAGCCCGTAAAGGCCGTAAGGAAAGAACCAAGCGTGCTCAACGTCGCGATAGTCGTCCCGGATTACACTCACAAGGTTGGGCCACTCGTAAAGCATGTCGGCTAGGGAAGCTGGAACAACATATTCCTCCGCGCCCCGCGTTACCTTCAATATCGTAGACACCTTCTTTCATGCGTGTGAAAGC
>ERZ773214.205-NODE-205-length-41177-cov-4.799985_pt1 | contig 41177 bp, 44 predicted proteins | sample MGYA00511238_ERZ773214 | MGnify/ENA primary metagenome ERZ773214 (study PRJEB29015, sample SAMEA2738157) | human oral metagenome | biome: human oral; feature: human-associated habitat; material: saliva | place: China | collected 2259 ... | reverse complement strand
CATAAATATGGTGATGTTGACGCGAGATTGATGGCACAGATATTGGGATTAAGTGGCGAATCTGGCGAAGTTATGGAGAAGTTTAAGAAAATTTTACGTGATAAAAATGGGGAAATTTCAGATGAAGACCGTGATGCAATAATAAAAGAGCTCGGTGACGTGCTTTGGTATGTCAATTCTATAGCGCATTTGCTTGGCTGTAGTTTAGAGGAAGTGGCTCGCAGAAATAATGATAAACTGCTCAGTCGCCAGAGTCGGGGGAAGATTCACGGCAGCGGCGATGATCGCTAGTTTTTGAATAATTGTTCGCGAATCCACCCGTCGATTGTACCGGCGCCCATACACAGGACGAGCTTTCCAGAGTTCCTTGCTGCGGTTATTTCCTGCCATAAACTGTCGTCTAATTTGGCGAAATGAACTTTTTCTTTGTCGATATTTTTGGCAAGTTGTTGCGGCGTTAAAGTTGGTAAATCTGGATTTTCCCTAGTTAAGTAAGTTGGTAGCCAGTAAATTTCATTGGCATCATGGAAAATATCATCAGTGTATTGATCAATTATTTCGTGCTGGCGAACGTTTTGGTGTGGCTGATAAACCAGGACTACATCGTTTGACAGTTCTTTAGCCATCTGTAGTGTCGCTCGGATTTCAACTGGGTGATGTCCATAGTCAGAGTATAGATTTTCGGCGAGCTTTTCAAAACGCCGTCCTGATCCGGGGAAGGAGTTTATTGCTTGGTATATTTCTGACTCCTCCGCGTCTACCTCGATATTCTTCAAAGCTTCGATTACCAAAGTAGCGTTCTTTCGGTTATGCTCGCCGGGCAGAGTGATGTTTTTGTTGGAATTGTACAAGATTGTTAGATTTTTCTCATCAAATATGGCGGAATTTTCTTGCCACGCGATAACTTTTTTAGATTTTTCACCGAATTCACGGAAGGCGTCTAAGTAAGATTCTTTTGTTGGGTATGTGTCTGGATGGTCGTAATCAACAGATGTGATAAGGCTAATTTCTGGAGAAAAATGCAAAAAGTTGCGATCAAATTCATCACACTCGTATACGAAAAATTGGCTATTTTTATCAAATGTTCCGCTTGGTCCAAAACTTAAAGTCGAACCTACTGAATAGCTAACAGGAATTTGTAATTGCTCCATTGCCCAGACCAGCATACTCGTTGTTGTGGTTTTTCCGTGAGTACCAGCGACCGCGATAAGTTTCAGGTTTTTATCGGCGATTATTTGCGCCAGCAATTCGTCGCGCTTGCTGGTTTTTATGCCTAGTTTTCGCGCCAAGACTAATTCTGGGTGATTTTCTGGTAAAGCAGCGGTGTAAATAAACCAATCAAATGGTGATTTATCGTGCTCTGATTGCAAGAACGCGCCAGATTGGTCAAAAGAAATAGGAATTCCGGCTGACTCTAATTCGTTTGTGATAAGACTTGGTGATTTATCGGAGCCGCAAACACCATACCCGACCCCTAAGGCAATTCTGCTCAGCGGTCCGATGGCAACGCCGCCAATTCCTGAAAAATAAATTCGCATACAAATATTATACCACCGCAGCGGTAGTAATATTCACGTCATTGGGATAATTTGCTATACTAAAATCATAGAGAAGGTGGTGGGATGGCTATAGATAAGAAGAAAACCAAGTTCAGAATTAAGCGACTCAGTCAGATTAAGACTTGGCAGTTGGTGATTTTATTGATTATGTCTAGTTTTATTTCGGCAACTTTTTTGAGGCTGAATAATGTTGGCATGGTTGAGCGACGAGAATCTGTAGAGAATGCAGATAAGGCTGGGGATATAGTCAATCTTCAGCAGCGATTATACGATTTGCAGCGTTATGTATCTACGCACATGAACGCTGATCCGGGGAAGATTGCGCTGGATCATACGTATAAACAAATGTATGACCGGAAACTGAAAGAGTTTGAAGAAGAGATAAAAAATCAGTCTAACAATGACACTGTGTCGAAAGTTAGGGCTGTCTGTGACGCTAGGGCGCAGCAAGGCGGTTACGGCCGATTTACGACACAGGCGGATCCGAGGTACATCAATTGTATTAACGAGGAGTGGGCGAAATATCCTGCCGCGAAAGCCACTAACTTGCAGTTTGAAGCGCCTTCAACTGAGCCGTATTATCACACTTTCGTCTCGCCGATATGGTCAGCTGATTACGCGGGGTGGTCTTTGCTGGTGACGATATTCATTGCTATGATTATTGTTATGAGGTTGATTGTTCTGGGGGTGTTAAAGTTGATGCTTAGGCGACGAAATAAGCTTTTTTAGCTTGACAGGGGTGATATAGAGATAGTAATCTATATAGGTATATCATTAATAGGAGGTATATAACCAAATGGCTTATAAACATACCAACTCAAAGGGCATCACATATTACTTGCACAAGACTGACGTAACTTTGCGCGGCGGCAAGACTCAAACTATTTACTTCTTCGCTAAGGTTGAGAAGAATGAAAAGGGTACACCATGTGATCTACCAGAAGATCGTATCGTGAAAGAAAACCCACGCAACGGCTTTTTGACAATTTCTAAGAAAAAATAGTCCTTTGCTTGCACCATAAGCGCGTTTGGTGATATAGTAGAACCAAACAAACAGGTGCCATAACTCCTCTGTAAAAAGCAGGGGAGTTTTTTGTGGGGTTGATTATTTGTGGATATTGTGGTATAATAGTTACTATATGAAGTTGAAGACAGTTGAAGTGCTGGAGCTTGCTAGACCGAACAGGGCGGGCATTATTGATGTTGTTGATTCGGACGGTAATGTTGTGTCGTTGGATTATTTAGGTGAAGATTTTGTTCCTGATGCGAATAGTTATAGTGATAAAGATTTTACGAAGAGAAATAGCATTATAGTTGAGATGTGTGATCTTTTAGGTGGGACTCGTCGTCGTGCTGGCTTTGCCGAATATTATAGAGGTCGTGGCGACTATGATCGAGCTCGTCGCATAGAAAGAAACAGGGGTAGTGATATTTCTGAAGTTGGCAGGCTTGCTATAAATGCTTGTGAAGTATGTCCACTTAAGCTTGATTGTGAACTGTATGGTAAATTAGGAGGGGCTGTCCTAAATAAGGTTATTGATTATAAAAGGATTCGCACGGCCACATCTCTGACTAAAGCGGGCAAGAAACGTCCAGGTTGGAATAAGGGTTGCATAGATAATGATGTGTAAAGAAAAAGCCCCCTTCTGAACGAAGAGGGATTTTTCTTGGTGGCGGGGGTAGGATTTGAACCTACGACCTTTTGGTTATGAGCCAAACGAGCTACCAGGCTGCTCTACCCCGCGGTACATAATTATAATATCAGTTTGGCGTAATAATTGCAACACCTTAGTGTTTATGACTATTGCCGCCAAATAGAAAGTTCATCCATTGCTGGAAGTTGCTATCCGTTCGCTTCGCGCTCGACGAAAGTTTTTGGGTGGGCGTGGCGCTTTCGAAAGATTGGGTGATGAGCTGTTTTTCGCCAGGTAGACCTTTTCCCGTGCGTTGTCTAATAGTCAATTCTTGATATTCTTCGCTTTGATAATATTTTGATTCGTATTCCAGCAAGGCGACTTGTAGCTTTTCTATTTCCACTTGCTGGCGTTTGTTGTCAATAGAGCGTTGTAATTCGTAGTTTTTTTGCATTGATTCAATGGAGCCCCAAGCCCAACTCATAGCAATTAAAATCGCAGCAGCAATAACGACATTATTTAGGGTCAAATAGTCGTGCTGTATTCTGTAAATTAATCGTTTGAGTTTTAATTTGTTCATTTTTGCAAATTTAATATCTACCACATAATATTGTAGCAGGAATGGTAAAAATATTCATCTTATGATTATCAAGTTCAGACTGTGGTGGGGGCGGCTGGGATCGAACCAGCGACCAATCGGTTATGAGCCGACTGCTCTAACCCCTGAGCTACGCCCCCGTGAGACTTATTATAGCGCATCAGAGGTAATTATAGAAGTTTTCCAGCGGCAATTCGCACAGCTTCTGACCAAGAAGTAAAACAATGTGGTGTGGACGCTAGTTCTTCGCTGGTAATTTTATGCCGAACGGCCAGGGCTAGCTCGGCTGCTATATCGCTAGTGTGTGGTCCGACGATCGTTCCACCTACGACAACTCGCTTCTTGTCAACGATCAATTTCACAAAACCTATTCGCTGGTCGGTAATATTGCTGCGTACGGTAGTCGTGAGCGGAACAATTGCTATTTTTGCGCTTATTCCTTTCACCTTACAATCGTATTCATTCATTCCAATTTGAGCTATTTCTGGCTGAGTAAATGCAACTTGTAGGCGTGGGGAATCATTGAATTTAATCTTATTATTATGTAACAAATTATGAGCCGCAATACGACTCTGCGCTAAAGCTGTGTGGGTTTGGATATTGGCGTCAGTTACATTTCCTGCGGCAAAAATATGCCGAGCGGAAGTTTGCAGGTAAGAATTAACCAAAATGCCATTTTCGGTATATTTTACGCCAGCGTTTTCTAAACCTAAATCTGTCGCAGGCAATTGTTGGTCGGCAATTAGAATCTCATCAACGCGTACAGATTTCTCTATTCGCCCTTGCAGAAAAGTGACACGCTTTTGTATGGACGATTTTTGTATAGCGATAATCTTAGTGCGAGCTAAGATTGAAATATTGCGATTTTTTGCGTCATTCGTAACCAAAGCGCTGACTTCTGGGTCAAATGTTGATAATATTCTGGACGATTTCTCTGCTACGTAAACTTTTGTTCCCAGGGTGGAGAAGATATGTGCCAATTCTAGTGCTGCAACTCCCGCGCCAACAATGAACATGGTTTTCGGTGGGCGCTTTAAGCTAAAAATAGTTTTTGGAGTGTGATAAGAAACGGCGCTTAACCCAGGTATTTCTGGAATTTGCCAATCAGATCCAGTTGCAATGAGAAATTTACGAGCGGACAGGTGTCTTCGATTGATGACTATTTCGTTCGGACTCAAGAAATGTGCATTGCCAGCAAAAACACTAATGCCTTGCTTCTCGTAATAATAGCGATTGCCGCCAGCTCCAGTTCTCTTTACGACTTTGTCTTTCCAGGAGAGCAGAGAAGGATAATTATATCCAACCGAGTTAGTGCGCAACCCAAACTTAGCGGCATCTTTGGCTGTTTGATAAACGTTAAGAGCGTGAGTTAAGAATCCAGCTGGTACATCTCCCCAGTTTGGTGATTCCCCGCCGAATGTTGATTTTTCTACAACAGCAACTTTTTTTCCAGCGCTTGCTAATATGCTGGCTGCGGGTGAACCGCCAGCGCCACTACCAATTACGATATAGTCATAGTCAAAAGTTGGTTTTTGCGACATCAAATCTCCTAAATTATGGTTTTATAATTTTTATATAAATAGGCTGCGTCAGGATGCAGAGTTTTCATAATGCGTTGTGCTTGGCGGCGGATATCAGCAGAGGTTATTTCTGGGTGAGTTTCGCACCAATTCATAACGCCCAGAGTGACGGTTTTTGCGATGTCTTGAGCTTGACCTTCTGGCGTACGAACGCTTAGACAAGTGGCAATTATGGAATTGTGGAGCTTGTCTGGGCTAAACTCCTCTGGCGGTCGTTTTCCCTGTTTGATGACGTCAATTTGACCTGGCTTTACCATAAATTGCCTCCATAGCTAATGACGCCAATAACGCGGTCGACGAATAGGAATGCCGCCAAAATTAGTAAGCTACCGCCGCTGGCGAATTGCAAAAATCTCTTATGATCTTCTCTCCAACGTTGTAAATTAGAGATGCTGCGTCCGCTGCCAATCAGGACGATAACGACAAATAACGGCAGTGTGGACACGATGACGTAGATCGCTATGCTGATGATTTGCAAAAAGGGGTTTGGTAGGGTGATAATAGCCAGACTGGCGGCGATAATTGGCGCGATAATAAATATGATTTCTGCAATAACGCTAATTATTCCCAGAGCAAAGCTTTCTATGGAATTTTTGGTTTTTTTGGTGCGCTTGTTTAAGTATTCCGCAAAATTGCGTGGAAGCCATAATGAAGTTCCTGGTTGTCGTCGGAAGTAGAACGCCCAAATTGCGATTCCTAATCCAAACATCATCCCTGAAGAGATGGCGGCAACGAGTTGCTCTGCGCTGGTGACGTGGCGGATGAATAGTGATAAGAAATAGGAGATTGAGCTGATGAGCAATAAGGTAATCATTGCGACTCCAAGTACAAAACTGTTGCTCATACGAAAAATTTTTCTCTGGGCGGTTTTTTTGCCAATTGAATGTCCGCTAAGTAACGTTAAAACACTGACGCTAAGCTGAAAACTAGCGTGAATAATCGCTGCAAAAATTATGGTGGCCAGTGATGAGATTGTTACAGGGGTCATTTTTGTGTATAAATCCTTCCCTACCAGTGTACCACAAGCGGAATGAAAAGGTAAATAATGACCGAAAAAGGTATTGCTTTTTTGTCAAATTTATGATAGTATAAAGACAGTTAAATAATTAACACAAAAAAGGAAAAAATATGGAAATCAACACCAGTGAATTAGCTGAATTTTTAGAAGTAACCCGAAAAAAGGATTTAGCAACGTGGGAGCGTCAGCGTAATTCATGGGAATTGGATAGTTTTGTGTCACGACGATTGGCGGCTTTGGACGGCGTTCAATCTGAAGAGCTTGAGCTAATCTAATTCAGTATCTATAAAAAATCCCCGTCGTATTGACGAGGAAAGATAATTTCTGGTAGCACCGGGTGGACCCGAACCACCGACCTCAGGCTTATGAGTCCTGCGCTCTAACCAGCTGAGCTACGGTGCCACACTGCATTGATTGTAACAGATAGTATAAAATTTGCCAAATACGTTTTAGGTAAATTGTGAGATAATGGATATGTGAGATATATTATCGCAGTCAGTGGTGGGATTGATTCGGTAGTTTTGCTGGATTTGATGTCGCGAACGGAAAAAGATTTGGTGGTCGCTCATTTTGACCACGGAATTCGTGAGGATTCGGCGAGTGATGCTAGATTTGTCGAGGCTTTAGCTGATAGATATAAAATACAATTTGTTTGTCGGCGTGAAAAGCTGGGGGCTGATGCTAGCGAAGAATTAGCGCGCCAAAGACGTTATGATTTTTTGCGTGGCGTGGCGACGGATTTTGATGGCGTGATAGTGACAGCGCATCATCGAGATGACATTATTGAAACTGTAGCGATGAATCTTAAGCGTGGCTCCAGGTGGCGAGGCTTAGCGGGGATGAGTGATAGTCAAATAGTTAGGCCGATGAATGGTTGGACGAAGCAGAGAATTTATGAATATGCGATTCGTCAGAAATTGGAATGGTGTGAAGATGAGACAAATCAAAGCGACTTGTATCAGAGAAATAAATTTAGGCGCAAGATAAATCGTGAGCTTGATGAATACCAGAAGCTTGGAGTGTATGAGGCGTGGCGAAAACAGAGAGAATTAAGAAGGGAAATTGAGCAGGAGATAGAGAAGTTTGATGGAGAAGTCCTGAGTCGGTATTTTTTGACGATGATAGATGATAATGTCGCACAAGAATTGCTATATTATTACGTTTTACGACATTATGATGTGTCGTTACTGGGTTCTCAATTGGAGCGTATGCTAATTGCTATAAAAACTGGAAAAACTGGCTCTTGCTGGCAAGTTGGCGGCGGCATTGTGATGAAATTGACGCTAAGAAGTGTTATAATAAAGAGAGTTTGATTAGTATAGGCGAAAGGATTAGTTGAGAATGGCTGTTAAGATGCCTCAAAGAAATGGAAAGAATAGAATAAGTCAAATTTTACGATTTGGATTGTTTTGGGCAATTATAATTTTTGTAGCGTTAATTTTTTACGCAACACTCTTCCCTGCATCAAATCTTAAAGATGTTGCATTATCTGATGTAGTGCGTCGAGCAAATGACGGTAAAATTGCTCAATTGGAGATTCAAGGAAATGACATTAAGATCACTCCAAAAGACCAATCAAAACCTACCGAGCATTCGGTCAAGGAATCTAGTAGCATTTATGAGCAGGGCTTGAATAAGGATGCTAAGGTCGAGGTGAAGGTTATTCCACCATCCACAACCGGCGAAACTATGTGGAACCTGGCGGTTATGGTTGTGCCTGTGTTGATTATCGTGGTGTTCTTCATGTTTATGATGCGCCAAGCTCAGGGTCAAAATAATCAAGCGATGGGATTCGGCAAGAGTAAGGCTCGCCTGTATGGACAAGATAAGGAAAAGGTTCTGTTTACGGATATCGCGGGAAATGATAACGCCAAGCAAGATCTGCAGGAAGTTGTTGATTTTCTCAAGCATCCGAAGAAATATAAAGATTTGGGCGCAAAGATTCCAAAAGGCGTATTGTTAGTCGGTAATCCTGGTACGGGTAAGACAATGCTAGCCCGAGCTGTTGCTGGTGAGGCTGGCGTACCGTTCTTCTCGATCTCTGGCTCTGAATTTGTGGAAATGTTTGTTGGTGTTGGTGCTAGCCGAGTGCGAGACCTATTTTCTAAGGCTAAGAAAAATGCGCCGTGCATTATCTTTATCGATGAGATTGACGCCGTAGGTCGTAAGCGTGGCTCTGGTATGGGTGGCGGTCATGATGAGCGCGAGCAAACTCTGAACCAGATTTTGGTGGAAATGGATGGCTTTGATGGCGAGACTAATGTTATTGTTTTGGCAGCAACTAACCGTGCGGATGTTTTGGATCCAGCTTTGCTTCGACCTGGACGATTTGACCGACGTGTAACTATTACGCTTCCAGAGCGCAAAGATCGTGAGGCAATTCTGAAGGTTCACTTTAAGAAAAAGCCAACTGATGAAACTGTTGATCTTGATAAATTGGCGGCAAAAACCGCTGGCTCGTCTGGTGCGGATTTGGCAAATATAGCTAATGAAGCTGCGATCATTGCCGCACGTCGCAACAAGAAGAAGATCTCAAATGACGAATTAACTGAGGCGTTTGAGCGTGTGGCAATTGGTCCAGAGCGCAAGACCAAGATAATGAACGATCACGAGAAAGAGTTGACTGCTTATCACGAAGCTGGCCACGCAATTGTTGGTCACGTCTTGCCTGATTCTGACCCGGTCCACAAGGTTACGATTATTCCACGTGGCGGTACCGGTGGAGTAACATGGTTCTTGCCGCCAGAAGATAAGAGTTACACAAATGTTTACGAGTTTAAGGATATTTTGGCTCGGGCAATGGGCGGACGAATCGCTGAGCAATTGATTTACGGCGATGACGGAATCACTACTGGAGCTGGTTCGGATTTGCGAAAAGCGACTGAAATTGCCCGTGATATGGTGATTGAGCAAGGAATGGGCAAGGGCTTGCGCGATCAAGTATTCCATGAAGATAACGGCGGCTTGATGTTCGATAAAATGACCAGAGAGCGTCCGTATTCTGATGAAACCGCGAAGATGATTGATGAGGAAGTCGCGCAATTGATTACCGAAGCTAAACATCGTGCAATGTTGGTATTGAAAGAGAATCGTTCGTTCCTTGATAAGTTAGCCGAGGCTCTACTGAAGGAAGAAACTCTGGAAGAATCTGAGGTTGACGAGATTCTTAAAGGCACTAAGTTACCAAAAGAAGCTAAACTGCATTCGTAAAATACTATGGGGCGCGTTCGTAGTACAGTTACGAAAATAAATCAGCGGCTTAATGTGAAATTGGCTGCTACGATCCTGGCGGGCTCGACGTTGTTGTCGAGCTTGCTGGGGTTTTTTCGCGATCGTTTGCTCAACTCTGCCTATATGCCAAGCGAAAACGGAGCGCTGGCGGGATACCCGGTTGGACTAGACGCTTATACGGCAGCTTTTATGGTGCCAGATTTTATGTTTGCAGTGCTGGTTTCTGGTGCGCTTAGCGTGACGTTCATTCCAGTTTTTAATGAGCGCTGGGTCAAGGGCAATAAGCAGTCGGCTTGGCAAATTAGCTCGAGCATGATTAATTTTATGGCGCTAATAACCATGGCGGCGTCGGTGCTGATTATTATTTTCGCTGATCCATTGATGAAATATTTAATCGCACCTGGTCTGAGCGAGTCTGGCCATGCTTTGGCGGTTAGTATGATGCAAGTGATCGCGGTTAATCCGTTTATTTTTGCGGTTGCAGCGGTGATTGCTAGTATCCAGCAAGCGGTTGGGCGATTTATGTTCTGTGCGCTGGCGCCAATGCTGTATAACGTCGGTATTATTATTGGTACGGTGTGGTTTACCGGTGGCGTTAATTTATTCGGCTGGCAGATTTTTGACGGTGGCATTATGGGCGTGGCGTTGGGTGTGGTTTTGGGATCGTTTTTACAATTGATCGTCAGTGCGGTTGGCCTGGCTGGACTTGGGTTTGATTACAATTTCAAAATCTATTGGCGAAATAAAGGATTTAGGAAAGTTTTATCTTTACTGCCGGCGCGTTCTGTTGATCAAGGAATGGATTATGTGGTTAGCTTGGTCGAGGTCAATTTGGCTTCGCGCTTGGCTGATGGAACGGTTAGGGCGTACCAGCAGGCTTTAACTCTTCATATGATGCCGATCAATCTTATTGGCGTGGCGATTTCAAATGCCGCCTTTCCGCAATTAACTGAGCATTTGGGCGAAGGTCGAAATGACCTATTTCAAAAAGACCTGCGTTCCCTGCTGAGAATTATTTTTTGGATGGCACTTCCGGTGTCAGTGGTGATTTTCTTTACCAGGGGATACGTTGTGCATTTTATTCGCAATGGTGGCAATCAACTGATCGCGGGAATTTTGGGCTGTCTGGTCGTGGCGATTTTATTCCGAACTATTTACCATATGGCCGCGCGAGCATTTTACGCCCGCCAAGATACGAAAACTCCGCTATACATTTCAATTTTCTCGATTACTTTGAACATCATTTTAGCAATCGTCCTATCAATGGTCTTGAAAATGGGCGCGTATGGATTGGCTTGGGCTCAATCAACAGTGTCGGTTTTGGAAGTGGTTGTGCTTTTGGCGGTTATGAATCGTCAAATGCCAAAATTATTCGACATGACGTTTGTGCGAGCGATTTTTAAGATGATAATTGCTGGTACTGTTACGGGCGTGGTTTGTTATATTGCCGTGCTAATTATGCCGTTTCGTTATCATGACGACAGTTTCTTTAGCGCTTTTCCGAAATTTGTTATCATTTCATTGGTCAGTTTTGGTGCGTATGCCGCGGTTTCAAAGTGGTTAAAATTGCCAGAAATTGACCCGATTCTTGCACGATTGAAAAAAGTGTTATTTGGGCGATTGGAGTTTAAGGGCTAATGGAAAATATTCGGAATTTTTGTATTATTGCTCACATTGATCACGGCAAGTCTACGCTGGCTGATCGAATGATGGAGATGACTGGGACAGTAGAAAAGCGCGAGATGAAGTCGCAGTTGCTGGATTCGATGGATTTGGAGCGGGAAAAAGGCATTACTATTAAGCTGGCGCCGGTGCGAATGCGATATAAGAATGTCGATCTGAATTTGATTGACACTCCGGGGCACGTTGACTTTAGTTATGAAGTTTCGCGTAGTTTGCAGGCTTGCGAGGGTGCGATATTGGTGGTTGATGCTAGCCAGGGAATTCAGGCGCAAACATTGTCGAACGTTTACTTGGCGATGGAGCAGGATTTGACAATTATTCCGGTCCTGAATAAGGTTGATTTGCCGGCCGCCGACATACCGCGCGTATCCAGGCAAGTCATTAATTTGTTGGGCTGCGACGAGAGCGAGATTATTCATATTTCTGCTAAAACTGGTCAAAACGTAGATAAGGTTTTGGATGCGGTTGTTGACAAAATTCCGGCGCCAACTGGCGAGGCTAATGATCCGACTCGGGCGTTGATTTTTGATAGCTATTATGATGATTATCGTGGCGTGATTTTATACGTGCGGGTGGTTGATGGGCGAATTAAAAAGGGCGAATCTATCCGAATGATGGCGACTGGCGCAAATGGACTAGCTTTAGAAGTCGGGCATCTTAGCCCAGCCATGCAACCCGACCCCTCGCTTGAAACTGGCGAAATTGGCTATATTGTGACAAACCTGAAGACGACACGCGAGGCGCGGGTTGGTGATACGGTAACGCTTGGGAGATATTTTAATTAAGATTAAAAAGGGAAACCACGAATCTACAAACAATAAGCTTAACTGAATTTTTTTGGCGTTGGTTCGTAGTATTGACGCGTATGATTGCTGAAATCAGTTTCCTTACCAGATTTGGCATAGCATTTATTCGACAAAACTCATTAAGTCTCTTAATAAAGAAATCAAACGTCAAACGAAATAGAAGGTTCTTTTTCCTAACGAGGAGGCTCTGGAACGTTACTTAGTTACTTTGTTTGAAGACTCTACTAGAGTGTTTACACAAAATTATTGACAGCATCTTTTCCTTTATAATATAATAAAACCTCATGAGGTATTATATGTCTAAACAAAAAATTAATCGCTTTGTCGGATCTATTGGAGCTTTTATTGGGATCCTTGTCTTTATTGCATATATTCCACAAATTATCGCTAACTTACAAGGAGAAAAAGCTCAACCATTCCAACCACTATTCGCAGCAGTTTCTTGTTTAATTTGGGTAATCTATGGTTGGACAAAAGAACCTAAAAAAGACTGGATCCTCATCATTCCCAATGCAGCGGGAGTGATATTAGGCGGTTTAACTTTTATTACTTCTTTATAAAAGTTATATAAACAAAACCAGCAACTTCATAAAAAAGTTGCTGGTAGAGATTTTGGACTATCACAGGAAAAAATATTTAACCAAAGTGATATATTGTTTGATAAATCAGAGTATAATAGTAATTAAAAATAGGATTGGATAGCGAGCAGATTCTTGCTTCCTGCTATGTTTATATTCCATCAAGTGTAAGTTAATTAAGATTAAAGAAGGAAAAACCATGAATCCACAAACAATAAGCTTAACTGAATTACAAAAACACCTCGATCAAACTTGTAAGGAGAAAGGTTGGGATAAAAATTCTGTCACTGAAGTATTCTTATTGTTTACTGAGGAAGTTGGCGAGCTGGCAAAAGCAGTTCGCAAAGAGACAGGATTTAAGGATGAGAAAAAACCTGACAATCATGACAATCTGCGCGAGGAGTTTGCGGACGTGCTGAACTATTTGATGGAATTGGCAAATCGGTTTGACGTCAATTTGGCGGAAGTGTATTTTGAGAAGCACAAGATCAACCAGACGCGACAGTGGAAATAGTATATACTATTACTGAAAGGTGCAGATGTAATAAAATGCACGAAATAGGTATTGATATATCTGTTGTTGGCAATTATGATCAATTTCAAAAACTTTACAGAGAAAGTTAGATGTCGGGTGATTCCAGTAACACGCGACCGTCGTGTGTGGTTGGATGAGAAAATTGTCGACGATGATTCGTGTAGTATCTTTATGAATGGACGATCATACGAACTTGGTGAAGAATACGATGACTTTTTGTGTGTCACTGCTGACAACTTTGCTGAACTAGCAGATGTTATTCTCCGCGAGTTGTATGCGCGCGGATTTTCATCGTCAGACTATAAACTGATCAACGAAAATTACGTTCATCTAGATTATAGCTTTTTGAGCGATGACATGCCTTGGGTCGCTTGGCGTAATGTTGATGCGATAGTTAAGGGCGATATTACTGACGAGAAGGACTATCGTCGCGACAAGACAAAACGCGGTCGGTGGATGAGCTACGCTGAACTGGTTCAGACTATTGGCAAGAATCAAGCTCATAAGATTTTTGAACAGTTATAGGTTAGACCTCAGTGTGTAAGGAATAATTTGCTGAGAATAAGTAAGGTATGCAAGTAGCGATTTACTGTGCGTTTATACAAGAACGCTGAACTGATATAATAATACATAGTTATGACTGAAAAAATTACTGTCCAACCACTTCCAGGTTATAAAGAAGTTAAGCCGTTTGTTTATGCGGGTTTTTTCCCGGTGTCCAATGAAGACTACAATGACCTGAAAGAGGCAATTGAAAAGTTGAGCCTCAGCGATTCGGCGCTGCAATTTGAGCCGGAGAATTCGCCGGTTCTGGGTTATGGCGTACGAATCGGTTTTTTGGGATTGCTGCATATGGACATTATTCGCGAGCGACTGGAGCGTGAATATAATTTGGATTTAATTGTGACCAATCCAAGTACTGATTATCAAGTTAGTTTGACGAATGGCGAGGAGCTGGATATCAAGTCTGCTAGTGAGTTGCCTGACCCAGCGCAAATAAAAGAGATTCGCGAGCCATGGATTGACGGTGAAATTGTTGTGCCACAGGATTACATCGGTGCGGTGATTCAGTTGATCGTGAGTAAGCGTGGTCGCCAGAAAAACCTGAGTTACATCGACGAGCGGGCGCTGATTTCATTTGCGGCGCCACTTGCGAATTTGTTGACGGATTTTTATGACCAATTGAAATCGATTACCAGTGGCTACGGTTCGTTTAATTATGAGTTGGCAGATTATCAAGTGGAAGATTTGGTGCGTGTCGATTTTTATGTAGCGGGTGAAATGGTTGATTCGTTGAGCGTAATGTGTCATCGGTCGGAATCACAGCATTTGGGGCGTGAGATTGTTAAGAAATTGAAGGAAGTCGTGCCGCGTCAGAGTTTTGAGGTTTCGTTGCAAGCGGCAATTGGCGGTAAATTTATTGCCAGGGAAAATATCGGTGCTTATCGAAAAGATGTTACGGGCTATCTTTACGGCGGCGATGTCAGTCGTAAAAAGAAGCTTCTCGCCAAGCAAGCGCGCGGTAAAAAACGAATGAAACGCTTCGGTAAAGTCGACATACCGAGCGAAGCATTTATGGTGATGTTGAAAAGGGATTAGTTATGAAAAAACCTATTGTTTATATTGATATGGATGGCGTTTTGGCGGATTTCAAATCTGCTTTAACGAAGATATCGCCTGAGTTGATTGATAAGTTTGCTGATCAGCATGATAATATTCCAGGAATTTTTTCTTTGATGGATCCAGTGCCTGGAGCTATCGAGGCGGTTTACGCCCTGAAGGACAAATACGATTTATATATTTTATCTTCTTCTCCGTGGGAAAATCCGACAGCTTTGGGTGATAAGTTGGCGTGGGTGAAAGAGTATTTTGGCGGCGAAGGTTCGGATAATATTTTCTTCCGTAAGGTTATTTTTTCGTCAGCAAAGAATTTGAGTCGAGGCGATATTTTGATTGACGATCGGACGGCGAACGGCGCGGGCGAGTTTTCTGGTCGGCTTATTCGTTTTGGAAGTTCTGAATTTCCCAATTGGCAATCTGTACTTGATGAGTTATTATAGGTAAATATTATGCCAAGTATTGAAGATCTTATTACAAATTATCAGCCAACTGAATCAACAATTGAGTTGGTTAAAAGCACGAAAATTGCGCTGCTCGCGGGAATTTCTGGTGCGGGCAAAGACACGATAAAAAAACAATTACTGAAGTCTCCAGAGTTTCGCGATATTGTTTCTCACACTACGCGCGCTCCACGCACAAATAACGGATGTGCCGAGCAAGATGGAATTGACTATCATTTTATTGATTCGCAAACTGCCGAAAACATGTTACAAAATAATGAATTCATTGAGGCAAAGTTTGTCCACGGTACAGTTTATGGGACGTCGGTAGCTGAGTTGAAATTAGCGCATGATCAGAGCCGCGTGGCAATCACCGACATTGACGTTCAGGGCGTGGAGGAATATGAGCGACTGGCGCCAGATAGCATTGCGATTTTCATTGTGCCGCCAAATAGCCAAACTTGGATTGAGCGATTAAAAAAGCGTTACGCAACCGAAGAAGATTTTCAAGCGGAGTGGCCAAAGCGTCACGCCTCGGCGATAAAAGAGTTGGCTTACGCGCTTGAAGTTCCGTATTATCATGTGATTATCAATGACGATTTGGAGCGAGCAATTCGAGTGACCGAGGAAATTATTTTGCGCGGCGACGTGTTTAAACGTCAGGATGACGAGGCGCGTTTGGTAGCTCGAAATCTCCTCAATGATATAATTAATCTATGAGTTCAGTAAAAACTCCAAAAAAAATAGCAGCCAGGCAAGATCGTTCCTCGAAGACCTTGACTACATTGTTAGACCAATCCTTTTTTATCTTTGCAGGTTTGGCGTCGTTTTGGTTGGCGTGGTTGGTACTTAGAGAAGGTTGGGCGACGGGCGGTTGGTGGCTGGTTGGCTTGTTCTTTGTTGTGTGGATAATTGTGGCATATTTGGCGTTGCCTAGACTTCATCGAATTTTGAGCAATATGTACGTGCCGAATTATTTTATCGGCAGGACGCGAACGGCGGATGGAGTATTAAGCGACCCTGTCAATTTGAGTGTGCGCGGCTCGGAAGAAAAGCTCCATAAGGCAATGACTGAGGCTGGCTGGGTTTTGGCGGATGACATAACTCCGAGATCAGCTTGGAAAATGGTGCTTACTGTGCTGAGTGGTCGTAGTTATCCAAATGCACCAGTGTCGCCCGCATTTTTGTTTGGCAGACGGCAGGACTTTGCTTATCAGCAGGAAGTTGACGGCAATCCAAGGCGTCGTCATCATGTTAGGTTTTGGCGATGCCCAACTGGCTGGCTTCTTCCTGGCGGTCATCGAGTTGATTGGTTGGCGGCTGGTACGTACGATAAGAGTATTGGCTTTTCTTTATTTACTTTTCAGTTCACACATAAGATTGACGAGAATATTGATATTGAACGAGATTATATCATTGAGTCGGTTAAAAGTAACAATAAAAATGTTAGAGTGACGATATTAAAGGATTTTTCAACGGGCTATCATTCGCGCAATGGTTTCGGAGACTCCATTCGCACTGATGGCGATTTGCCGATTTTGGAAGTCGGTCGGATAAAGACTGACGATAATGTCACGGCTTTAACGCGGCTAGGGGTGATTATGGACGGCACAATTTATGATCGTCATCCGCGAAATCACGAAACCTTATTGGAAGAGCTTTGGGGCCGCCGACCACCGCAGATTTTAATTGGTGGCGGACTAATGATTCTGGCGTCGTTATTCACAATTGGACAAATGCTGGTGGACTTTTCTAGTTGGCCGACGACTTTGGTGCAAGTTGCGAATATTGACGGAATTGATATAAATGCCGCGAATACTATGTTGTCAATGATGGCTGGCTTTAATGTTCTGCTGGTCGTAGCGGAAATCGTGCTGGTTGGGCTGCTGCTTCGAGGAAGTAGCCGAGCGCGAATCTCGCTACTTTCTGTGGCGACATTGGCCATTGTCACCGAATCTTTATCCGTGACAATTGGGCGAATTAATGCGTCGATTATGCTGCTTTTGATCTCAATTGGCGTGCATATTATGATCATGATGTTGTTCTCTTCAGATGCAGCGCGCTACTTTACGGAAAGGCGATAAGGCTTGGCACTCTGCTTGTATGAGTGCTAGATTTGCGATATAATTGGACTATGACCGAACGTCAACAAGCAATCCTTGTCGCCATTATTGAGCAATACGCTGAAATTGCGGCGCCAGTTGGTAGCGTAACGCTAGCCAAACTGTTTGGCGTGAGTAGCGCCACGATTCGCAGTGAAATGGCAAAACTTGAGGAGATGGGATTTATTGAGGCGCCCCACACGAGCGCAGGTCGAATTCCGACAGATAAGGGATATCGTTTTTATGTCAATGGAATCACGGCGGCGCAAATGACGGAATTGCCGAGCGGTATTGATAGCAGTACGAAGGCAATTGAGGCGCACGTCAATTCAAATGTTGATACTTCAGACAAAGCGATTCGTCGAGCAGTTGATGGTTTGGTGGAAATGACTGGTAATTTTGGTTTTGCGTCATTTGATTCGAGTTTGTATATGAACGGAATGACTCAGTTGTTCAGTCAGCCAGAGTTTGGTGACGGCGATCATGTTCAGGCGGTTGCTAAATTGATTGACAATATCGAACCGTGGCTACGTGAAGCGGCGCCGGATGAGCCGTTAAATGTGTTTATTGGTAGCGAAAACCCAATCGGTAAAAGTAGTGGCGCTACGTTGATTATAAGTAAATTTAAGTCATCGTCTGGTGGCGATAATTACATCGGTGTGATTGGTCCGACGCGACAAAATTATCGTCGAACGATGGAGCTGGTGCGTCGTACGGGCGCGATGCTGGAGGAGGTATTGTAATGGCTGAATGGATTGGTGGACTATTAAGTGGTTTGCCGGCGTGGCTGATTGTAATAATTTCAATAATAATATTTATTATTGGAGCGATTTGGATTTTAGCCTTTGATCCTGGTACGGTTGGCGGTGATCCGGTCTTGCCATTTAAAAGGAGGAAAAAATGACGAAGAATAAAAAAGCTGAAGATTTAGAGAAAGAAGTTGCTGAGTTGACGTCGGATCTGCAGCGAACTCGAGCGGATTTTGAGAATTATCGTAAGCGCGTGGAGGCAGAAAAGCAATCAGCGCATGAGATGGGTCAAACTAAGTCGGTGATGAAATTGTTGCCAGTCATTGATACAATTGAGCGAGCTGTTGCCAACGTCCCAGAGGAACTCCAAGATAATGCGTGGGTTAAGGGAGTGACTGGTCTGAATAAGCAGCTTGACAAGCAATTGAAGGAGATTGGTTTGGAGAAAATTGACGCCAAACCTGGAACTTTATTTAATCCTGAATTTCATCAGGCTGTTCAATTTGACGAATCGACGGATGGTGACAAGGAAGTTATTGCCGAGGAGCTTCGCGCTGGCTATACTTTGAACGGCTCAGTTATTCGCGATGCAATGGTAAAAGTCACTCGTCAGTAATAGACGTTTATAATGAAATAAGTGCGCTACTTGTTTTTGGAGTGGCGCTTTTTATTTATCAATAGAATAATTGCAATAACGATCAGAGATATACCAATTGCAAGACCTATAAATAAAGATTCTCCGGTGTTCTCGAGAAGATTACCAGATTGTGTAACAGTCTGATATGAAGTACTACTTCCTTGATGGCTTTCTTGGTGACCAGTAGTGGTACATGGCTGGCCGTTAGTATAACTACCTGCGCCATAGCTACTACAGTTATAAGTGGCAGAAAAATTGTGAAATATAATTCGATTACTATTCATGACTCTATTGATTTTATAAGCATTACTACTATAATAGAGGAGTAATACTATAAAAACAAGGGGGATGTGTTATGCCACAGATTGGCGTTCCGGAGCTGGTTGTAATACTAGTTATTTTACTTATATTGTTTGGTGCAAAAAGATTGCCCGAGTTGGCGCGAAGTATCGGTTCATCGGCAAGAGAGCTAAAGACAGCGTTCAAGGAGGATGATGAAAAGAGCAGTGCATCGCAATCCGGCGAAGCGAAAGATAAGTAATTCGTCGCAAGTTTCTGGTTCATCGCCAGTATTTATGGATCATATCCGAGAGTTGCAATGGCGACTTGCTATTGTTGCACTTGCTTTTTTGGCAACTGGTGCGGCGGTGTATCCATTTTTCGATAAAATTGTAGCGTTATTACTTAAGCCGCTTGGAAATAATCTATCTTTGGTGTATTTAACGCCAGGGGGTGCTTTTAATTTTGCCGTACAAGTGTGCATTTATGCTGCAATGATTGGGGCGCTACCTGTTGCGCTATATCATATATATCGCTTTGTTATGCCTGCGGTCGAGAAAACGACGTTACGAGGAGTGCTTGGATATTCTCTAAGCTCTTTATTGTTGGCGACAGTCGGCGTTGCTTTCTCATACTTTCTAGCGTTGCCGGCAGCTATTCAATTCTTGACTAGTTTTGACTTGAAAAACATCAGCCCTATGCTGACGGTTGAGTCGTATCTTTCGTTCGTGATGACATACTTGCTAGCTGGGGCATTGTTATTTCAATTGCCGCTATTTATGACAATTATAAATCATATAAAGCCAATGACTCCGCGGATGTTAATGTCTGGCCAACGACATGTTATTCTTTGGTCTGTAGTGTTTGCTGCAGTTATCTCTCCAACTCCAGATGCTGTAAATCAATTGCTATTAGCGGTTCCAATAATCGTGATGTATCAAGTGGGTATAGTAATTATCCTATTGAAAAACCGTAAGCGAGCGGATAAAAAATCGAAAGACGGTTTGCTGACTCGTTCGGTCGCCGTAGATAATGAGTCGGCAAATCATATTGCAAAAGATATCAAACCTCGTCCTATGGAGGCGAAGAAAGTGTCTGTTTGCCCCGAGTCAGAGACGCCAATTCTAGTGAAGAAGCCAGTGTCGAATCGCGCATTAGTTAATCGTCGCTCGCTTGATGGATTCGTGGCAATGAAGACAGAAAAACCATCTCCAGTAGTAAATAAGAAGGTGGTTATTCCGAAGAAAACAGTCTCAAAACCTGTGCCAATAAGAAGATCATTGTCTCGATCGGTGGATGGATTTTCTATACCATCTCGGTCTGTTTCGGTATCCGTTCCTTCTAGATCTGTAAAGCTTGTGTAAAATATTTGCATACTTCAATATGTGGTGATATAATTTACCACAACAATAGAAAAAACAAAAAAAGAGGAAACTATGAACACACCAATTCAAGTTAACGAATTATTAGAGAAACCGATGGACCGTCGGGAATTTCTTAAAAACGTTGGAATTGCAGGACTGTTTGTTATGGGCGGCGGAACGATTGTGCGATCGATAGTCGATTTTATATATCAGCAGAAACAGCCTCGTCAGGTTGCTATTGCTAAAACTTCTGCGTATGGTGCAAGTCGTTATGGCGGCATGTAATTTGATAATATTTTGCAATTTTTACGGTAATTATATATTATAGGATAAAAGCTAAAGGTTAGTTTGCATACGGGGAGGATAAGATGGCAAGGTTACCGCAGCCTGGTGGCGACGATGGAAATTGGGGCATAATATTAAATGAATATTTGCGACAAATTCATACAGAATCTGGAGACTTGAAGCCGTCCACTGTTGGAAAAGATGCTATTCAAAACGCGGCAATTACTGAAGACAAGTTGGCGTCACCGCTTGTTGCGAAAATTAATGCAATTCCTACTGGAGGAGGCGGTGGTGGAACTACGCAATGGACTCCTCAGATGCAGGCTCAAGCTCAGGGGTATTGGATAGAATACGGATCTACTCCTCCAACGGAAACGACTAAATATGGTGTGCCGGTTATTTGGGCTCGAGATTCAGGCATGTCTCAGCCTATACCGGTTAGCGCCAGTCCACCGTCTTTTCCATAGCCGACAATACAGTTACTGTCCCTAGTATGGTCGGCCTCCGTTATAAAATGGGGCAAGATATTATAAGTGGCCAGGTTTCAGTACCTGGTAGTGGTGAGCGCACGGTAACAATTACAGCTGAAGCACTACCTGGATATTTATCAATTGGCGATGCAACCTGGACGAGAGTGTACGGTAAGCCAACAAATCTTCAGTTGCTTTCGGCTGATGATTTTCGTGGTACAGCTGGTGAATCTTTAGTTCCGGCAAGTGCGCCTACCGTGCATCGTGTACGTTACGGTCGTGAGTTTCCTATCGTTGGTGCTCGTCGAATACGTTGGTGTGCGCCGGTAGGATATACGGCCGTTTCAGTTTTAGCGGGCAATAATGAGATTCACAGCAGTCCCAACTCTCATTTGCTTCAAATTATTGAGCCACTAACAGACGACGTTGAAATAGATATCGACGTTAAAGAGTGGCCAACTTCTCGTGGATCAGGATTCGCGTTGAATATGACGACTACCAGTAGTGGTGGCGGCGGTCCGGAAATTCAATTTTTTATAGACGGAACTCAAATACAGGTTCGTCCTATACCAGGCGGAATTTTTAGAAGAGATGCGTCTGCTATTGGCGTTTGGAAGATTCGTCGTAAGGGTCGCATAATTAGCGTAACGTCACCTACAGGGGCCTCTGTGTCATATGATGGCACCCACGATACGACTTCTTGGGGTGATAGGATCAAGTTTCTTATGTGGTCATCACCTAGTGGTGTTCTACGCATAGGCGGCATTAAGGTGCTGGGGGTTATATAAGATGACAATGCGAGTTTGGCAGTCAACTCCTGGTCGCTGGTTAGCGACTGAGCCATGCATATTCCGAAATGGCGAATGGGTAACCGTAGATGCTGATAAATTTCCTGGAGCTGTTTTAGAGTCAATGTATGCGCCAAATTATATAGGCAAAGGAACAATCTGGCAGCGAGACGTCAGTAATATGCCATTAGCCCCTAATTCAGACGCGATGGCAAAATGGATGGACGACAATTCTCCAACTCCATGGGGCGCTGGTGCGTTTGGCGCAAAGACTGGTATAAATACTAGCGCGCAAGGTACTAGACCAATTGCAACTTATTTGGTTGATTCGTCTCATCCTCGTTGTGAATATCAATATATGGATAAATGTCGCGGTTACGGAATTACTGCAGATGAAATATCACATTATTTATTAGGTAAGATTCCGTGGCCGCATTTTGCAAAACCTGCTCAGAATGGTGACCTTGGTATGGCGATTTATGACATAGCTACAGGTATTATGCGTGAGTATTTTTTTGTGGAACCCGCAAGGGATGGTACACCAAAGCACTGGACTGCTGCTACCGGAGGATTTTCTCTGGCAAAACCTGGTTTAGTTGATTTGGCTAAGACGAATTATGCTACGCAATGCCAGGGCGGTGGTTCTGCTGTAGTTTGTATGCACAACTCGCTCGGTTTTATTGGCATATCGGAAATACGTCGAGGTTATATTGATCACGCTTTGGCGTTTACTACGGCGAATTTTGCACGTGGATTAGAACCTTCGTGGCCAGCGCAATTATCGGACGGCAAGGCTCCGGAAGATCAAGCTCCTTTCTCGCCAAGACACGGACAATGGGCAAGATTATCTGCTGATGTTGATCCTGATTATGACCCTAATACATCTCAGCCATACAACCCGATGACACGCCTATTAATTAAGGCTGCTAAGAAATATGGCCTTGTTGCTACAGACACAAACGCTTGGTGTCATGCATTTAATGCGGAATGCGGCTATCAAGAAAAGGCAGTTTTTGGTACTGATCCGTGGGAGACTGGCGAGCTGTTCTCGGTACTTGATCCAAAAGGAGAGTATGGCTCTAGAACATTTGATGTATCAGACTTTCCGTGGCGAAAAACCGAATGGGCGGAAGTTGATTGGGGAAGGCCTGAAATAGATTTTTGGACAAGACCAGGAACTTATTGGCCGTATCGTCGTTCGGGCAATTAAATTGTATAAAACAGCTATTAGCACTCTTGACATGAGAGTGCTAATTATTTATACTGAGATAGTTGGCACTCGCCACGAAAGAGTGCTAGAATGAATATAAGATATAGACCAGATGTGATCATAACAGAAAGGGGAATCATATGGGTAAAATTATTGGTATTGACCTCGGTACAACCAACAGCGCATTTGCGTATATGTTAGCTGGAAAACCAGAGGTAATTTCTAACGCCGAAGGTAATCGCACTACGCCATCTGTAGTTGCGGTTAATAAAAAGGGCGAACGACTTGTCGGTCAAGTTGCTCAGCGTCAGCGTGTAACAAATCCAAAAAACACGATTTACGGCGTTAAGCGTTTGATTGGTCGTAAGTTTGATGATAAGGAAGTACAAAAAGACTTGGATATCATGCCGTACAAGATTGTTAAAAAAGGTACTGGCGTGGCAGTCGAAATGGGCGATAAGGAATACACGCCAGAAGAAGTTTCAGCAATGATTCTTAGTAAAATTAAGGCTGACGCCGAGGCTTTCTTGGGTGAAAAAGTGACGGAAGCAGTGATTACGGTGCCGGCTTACTTTGACGATTCGCAGCGCCAAGCAACTAAGGATGCTGGTAAAATTGCTGGATTGGAAGTTAAGCGTATTATCAATGAGCCAACAGCTGCGGCTTTGGCTTATGGTCTAGAAAAGGGTAAGAATGACGAAACTATCGTAGTGTTCGACCTTGGTGGCGGTACGTTTGACGTGTCGGTGCTGGAACTAGGTGACGGCGTGTTTGAGGTTAAGGCAACCAATGGTGATACACACCTTGGTGGTGAGGATTTCGACAACGCTATTGTCAACTATTTCTTGGACGACTTCAAATCAAAGGAAGGAATTGATCTTCGTAAAGATAATGCAGCAATGCAACGTCTAAAGGACGAGGCTGAAAAGGCGAAGAAGGAATTGTCAACGGTTACGGAATATGAAGTCAACATTCCATTTATTACCGCTGACGCCGATGGTCCAAAGCACTTTGAAATGAGCTTGAGCCGCGCTAAGTTGGAAGATTTGGTTAAGGATCTATTGGATCGCTTGGATGGTCCAGTAGAAAAGGCTTTGAAGGATGCCAAACTTTCTAAGTCCGACATTAACAATGTAGTTATGGTTGGTGGAATGACTCGTATGCCGGCTGTGGTTGAGCGCGTAAAGAATTTCTTTGGAAAAGATCCAATGCAAGGCGTGAACCCGGATGAGGTTGTGGCTGTTGGTGCTGCAATTCAAGGTGGTGTCTTGGCTGGTGACGTTAAGGACGTGTTGCTTCTAGACGTGACTCCGCTTTCTCTTGGAATTGAGACTATGGGCGGCGTATCGACGAAGTTGATTGACCGAAATACGACGATTCCAACAAGCAAGAGCGAGGTCTTCTCGACAGCCGCAGACAATCAGCCTCAGGTGGAAATTCACGTTCTTCAAGGTGAACGCGAGTTTGCTAATGACAATAAGAGCTTGGGTCGTTTTGTGCTTGATGGTATTGCGCCAGCACCACGCGGCGTGCCTCAAATTGAAGTGACCTTTAATATTGACGCTAATGGTATTCTTAATGTTACGGCTAAAGATAAGGGAACAGGCAAAGAGCAGTCAATTACCATCCAAAACTCTGGAAACATGAGTAAGGAAGATATTGAGAAGGCACAAAAAGAAGCCGAACTCCATGCGGACGAAGACAAGAAAAAACGCGAAACTATCGATACGAAGAATCAGCTTGAAAACGCTATTTATCAGGCAAAGAAAATGCCGGACGAATTCAAAGATAAGATTTCTGACGATGATAAGCAAGCGATTGAAAAGGCTGTCGAAGAGGCTGAAAAGCACAAAGATTCTGAAGATAAGGACGAATTGGATGCTGCAATTAAAGCCTTGAACGACGCGATTATGCCAATCGGAGCTAAGATGTATCAACAATCAGCCGACGAAGCTGGCGACAAAAAGTCTGATAAAGACGAGCCGGTCGAAGGCGAAATTGTCGACGAAAAATAAACATAACGTATTTACAAAGAAGGCTGCTCGATAAAAAGAGCGGCCTTTTTTGGACTTAGCACTCTTGCACTGAGAGTGCTAAACGCGTATAATATATAAGGTATGAGCAAGCGTGATTATTATGAAATATTGGGCGTTCCAAAGACCGCTTCTGAAGATGAGATAAAAAAGGCTTTTCGTAAATTAGCAATTAAATATCATCCTGACAAACAGGGTGGCGACGAGGCTAAATTTAAGGAAATTAATGAAGCCTATGAAGTTCTGAAAGACAAGCAGAAGCGACAGCGTTATGATCAATTTGGTCATGCTGGCGTTGGTGGTGCTTCTGGCGGCGGTTTTTCCGGTAATCCGTTTGAGGGATTTGGTGGATTCGGTGGTCAAAACGTTCACTTTGATTTTGGTGATGGTGGACTAGGTGATATTTTTAGCCAATTCTTCGGTGGCGCAGCTGGCGGCGCTGGAAATGGTCGTTCGCGTGGGCGTGATGTTGAAACTAGTGTAACATTAAGTTTTGAGGACGCGGTATTTGGTGTAGAAAAGAAAATTAGTTTAATGCTGGATGTTGAATGTGAGCATTGCCATGGCGATGGTGTCGAGCCAGGGTTTGGAATGAAAACGTGTCCAACTTGTAAGGGAGCGGGTCAGCAAACTCGAACGATGAATTCACTGTTTGGGCAAATTCAGCAGGCGGTTGTTTGTGAAACTTGTCACGGTAAGGGAAAAGTTCCTGAAAAAGAATGTTCAGTTTGTCGAGGAAAAGGCACGACCCGACAGAATCAGGATGTCACTATTAAAATTCCGGCAGGGATTGATGATGGCGCGACAATTCGTCTGCGCGATCGTGGCGAAGCAGTTGCTGGTGGCAGTAGAGGTGATTTATATGTCCATATTCGCGTTAAGGCGCATAAAAAATTCACTCGTGAAGGCAATATTATTCTTAGCGAAGAGCATATTTCTATGGTTGATGCGGCGCTGGGAACGGAGATTGATGTGGAAACTGTGGACGGCGTGATAACGATGAAAATCCCAGCGGGCACTCAGAGCGGCACTGACTTCAAATTGTCAGGTCATGGCGTGCCGCACTTACATAGTGAATCTCGTGGTCCGCATATTGTGGGTGTTATTGTTGATACGCCAACCAAATTGACCAAAAAGCAGAAGGAGCTTTTGGAGCAATTTAAGGGTGCGAAAAAACGAGGACTGTTTTCCTAGTATATTTGTCGAGAAAAAATCCTGTGTTATACTGAAGCTAACATAAGAGGGATTGAAGGCATGGGATTAATTTTTCTGATAATAGTTATTATTGTAGTAATTAAGCTAATAAAATTATTACAGAGAGGTAATAGTCAGCCGTCTAATTATTCCGAAGATTATCGGCAGGGATATTGGGATGGCGTGCGTGATGCGCAAAATGGATGCGCAAAAATTGAGAATGACAACGGTCAAGTGAGGCTTATCACCGAGAATCAAAGCGCCGCTTCACGGCTTGCGAATACGCCGTTAAATATCAGTAATAATGAGAATCTCGATAATATAATTCCTACTAGTATTTCCACATCTGAAGAGAGAGTAAATATGGTCGCCGTGCCTGTTGAGAATAATATTGAACGAGCACCACATATTGACGACAGGGAAAAGGAGAGGGGTCGTAAGACTACAATTAATATAGCTCTATATACAGCATCGCTACTTCTGACTGCGGGAATATTGCTTCTGGCTCAGACAATTAATCTATCTATCCAACTTAGGTTTGGATTGGTGTGGCTGTTTATTTTTATTTATTATATTATTGGTCAGATATTGTATGCTCGCTTGCCAATATTGAAATCTGCGTCGACGGCACTTATTGGCACCGCCTTGGCAGCTGTACCAATTGGCGGCTGGACTATGAATTTACTTTTAGGTATTGACCCTGCATGGTGCTGGCTTATTACCTCTGTAATTGGTGTTGTTTTGTGTGTTGATGCTACAGTGAGATTGAATAGTAGACCTCTTGCTTATGTATCGCTACTATCGATGTTTACGATGACGACTAGTTTGCCGGCTGTTGTGCATGCGCAGCTGGTCTGGTATTACGTTGTAATGCTGCTATTTGGATGTTTGATGACTGTGGCTGCGTATTTTTCTAGTCGTCTTCCTCGTCAGTTCGTCGAACCGTTAAACGTTGTAAATCCGTTTATCGTGCCGATGACGATGTTTATCGCGCTTAGCTCATCGGCATATATGGGTACATTAGATATTAGTGTACTGCTATTCGCTAGCGTTGCATATTACTTTACGGTTGCTCTTGTTGAGAAGTCTAAAAAGATGCGTACTTATGAATTGACAACAGCTCGCTTATTGTTAATGGTGATGGCTACTAGTTTCGCAATGTATTTATCTGACGATAATCAGTTGGTCGTAAGCGTGATTCTAGGGTTAGTGGCACTGGGAAATATAATCTGGTCCGCTGTATCAATGTACGTTCAGAAACAGTACGATAGACATCATGAAATAGTATTGTGGGTTAGTTTTGTTGTGTCATTAAGTGCTCTGTTTGGTGTGATCGGCTCTGGAGATTCGCTACGAATGACGGTTGCTTCTATTTTGATCGGTGTTATTTCAGCGATTAGTCTTGCAATCCTTTTTTTGTTACGTCGTGTCCGCTTCGGTGTTATGGTTGTGATATCTGGGATTCTATTAGTGCCGATTGGTATAACACTATTCAATATCGATATAGCTATAGCACCACGCGTACAGTATCTAATTTTTCTATTCATGACGCCACTGCCAGTTATTTGCCGATTGCTAATTTTGAAGCGTCCGAATATTAGTAAAAGTCAGGCTGCTTTAGTATATGGCGCTGCGTCAACTTGGCTATTAATGGCAATGTTTACTTCAGCGATGATAGCCACTTATGCGACAGAGGAAGCCCTGATGTGCCTATCGGGCGCGATAGCTATCGGTGCTGGCATTATGAGTGTGATTGTATGGCGCGAAAAAGTTTATGAGTTTGTAGTTGGAGTTCATACCTCTTTAATGTTGTCGGTATTTTTGCTAGCTTTAGGTTTTTCGGTGTCTAGTGAAAACGTCTCTATTTTAATGGCGTGGATAAATATGTCGTCGCTATTAATAGTAGAATGGCTTTATCGTCGTCACAGCAATGCAGCTGTCAAAAGTCGTGAGTTGTTTCTATATTCTATTATTGGCGTAGCTATCATCGTTGTATTGTCGTCAATTCATCCGATAGTTTGGTTGCCGCTAGTGGTGTCACTATACTATGCGTTTTACCGATGTCGTAGAGAGGTTTATTTGGGTGGTGCATATCTTACGACAATCATCTTTGTTTTATTATCCCTGCATTGGTTGAATATACCGTTTAATGACTATCTCGCAATTGCTGCATGGGTGAGTCTAGTTGGTTTTGGGTCTTTGTACTGGCTGTTGCGAATGAATAGGCAATCGTCAATTATTGGTGATATGACGCTGTGTGCTGCTATAGTTCCAGCGATAGTGCTTCCAATAATTAATCTACTGGCGATATATGATTTGTCGTTCAAAATATTGGGATGGCTGGCAGCTGTAGCGGCTCTTTATATGGCGGTGCTTGCTAAACGAGATTGGCGAATAATGACAATAGCCGCACACCCGAGTCTAGTGTTGTTACTTTACCTTATAGCGCAACAGCTTGCCATTCCACTCGAATTCATGTCAGTCGTTGCCCTGGTTGTTTTTGCGGTGTTTTACGGTCTGGCTATTGCTGCGCGAATCAAAAAGATGTCGAGTCGTTGGTATTACTCTTCGTTCTATAGCGCCATCGGCTGGTCGGTAGTCTTATTGTCTATTGCTACATCAGTTAGCGCTACTATGGCTTCAGTGATTTTGGCAGCGCTGGTGTGGATAATTAACGGTATAGCCTTGATGTTCGAAGGTGTTCCTAAAAAGAATATTTTATATTTTGATTCAGGTGTGCTCCTGATTTTGTGTGGCGTTTTATTTACTATTAAAAACCTAGCCCTACCAGTTCACGCCATCACAATACCATATTTGTGGTCAGCGGCAATTCTTTCGGGGGCGGTGATGTCGTGGCGTTGGTTGGGGTATATTCATAAGTCTACGATAATACACCTAGTACTGGCTCTCTCTGCGCTTAGTCTGCCGACTCTCGTCTTGGCGTTCGCAGGAGACAGCGTTATGGAAATATTATTCCTAATAGAACATTCATTGATGGTTGTCGTGGGGTTGGCGCTTAACAAACGACTAGTTACGTCCTGGGGCGCTGTATGTGTGACATTAGCTTTGATATATCTATTGTCGGGATACACTTATGTATTAGCTATTTTGGCTGGTATATCTATCATTGTAGCGGTGACAATTGTGGTAGCGAGAGCTCAAAGAAGCAAAAGGCAAGATATTGCAAAAAGATAGTTTTTATGCCATAATATGCCACATGAATAAAGAGGCGACCCTTAATGCGATAGAAACAATTGAAAATCAGTCTTCTGTAGAGGACCTTTATAGTCAGCTAACAGATTTGTCGCCAAAAATTGTTACGATGTTTAATCCATCAAATCGTAAAGAAGAGGAGGAGAGGTTTCTTTCTGGGGAGGTTAGAAATCCTCAATTTGTTTATGATAAACTGAATTCTGCTGATTTTGACGAAGCTGTAGAAAAGATACAGGAGATTGGTAATAAGATATTAAATCATCCTAGCCTACCGTCATCACACAGAGGTATTTACGAAGAGTTCATCGCAGATTACTCAAAGAAGACGACGCTACTTAATTATGCGCAACAGTATAACAATGCAAAATCAGAAGAGGAAAAGAAAGCTGCCGCTGAGAAGTATAGGCATCTGAATATTGAATCTTACGGTGAGCCAGACGAAGATACCTATCGTTCTCTGTTGGGTGGAAAATTAAACGCTATTCATAGCAAAAAATTGACAGGAAAAGCGAATGAACTGCGGAAAGAGTTATTCGGTATGGTTAATTTCAAGCCTGGAATGGATATTCCAGAGAGATTCCGTCCATCAGACGAAACAGTGGAATGGATGCATAGTGTAGCAGAGTCTTTATATAGAGGCATGCTAAGTCATATTCCTAATGAGCAAGAAGAATTTGATCCGTATGAGTTGCGGAAAATATTTACTGATATTATCGAAGAAGAGTTCAATAATGATTCAAAGGGTTATGCTGGAGCAGCGGAGGGTTGGACAGTTTCTGTAGAGAAGGCTACTTCTGTTAATGTAAAATCCTCCGAGAAAAGAATAGTTATTCCCGACAATGGTATGATACGATCTCGTAAAAAGGTTGAGAATTTGATAGTTCATGAGATTGGTATCCATATGTTGAGGTCTATTACTGGCGGAGAAACGGATATGCTTCCTTTGAGATCTGGATTGAGCGACTATTATGACGCCGAGGAGGGGCTGGGTGTGGTGATGGAGCAGGCTTTGAACGGAAAGTTTGCTGAGCGCGGTGTTGATCACTATATTACAGCTGGACTCGCTCACTTTGATAATAAAGATTTTCGTGATGTATTTGAAGTGAAGTGGAGGTTGTCGCTGCTCGACTCTGTTAAAGACGGAGGTGAAATTAACGATGAGCAGATGGAGAAAGCGAAAAAGACTGCTTTTACTCAGACTTTACGAAGCTTCCGCGGGACAAACGACATGCCTTTATTTAAGGATCTGAGTTATTATAATGGTTCGGTAGAAGTTTGGAGATACCTAGAATCTATAAAAGGTGATGACTTTTTACTGTCGTTGCTTCTTGCCGGGAAGGTGAATACTTCAGCGGATCATAGACGTGTAATACTTGAATCGAAAAGTGTGTAGTGGGGTATTATACATTTGATATATATCATAAATTATGCCATAATATTGACGTATGAAAGAAAAATCCATTATTGGGTCGACTGAGTTTGTGAACTTCGGTGAGCAAGTGCAAAAAGTTCCAGCTAAAATTGATACGGGCGCTGATTCCAGTGCGGTTTGGGCGAGTAATATTTGCGTTGATAAAGATGGAGCGTTGAAATTTTCTCTATTTGGTAAGGGTTCGCCGTATTATAATGGTAAGATATTTAAGAGAACTGATTATTCGGTGGCTAGCGTACGCTCCGCAATGGGTCAAAATCAGATTCGTTATCGAACGCACTTTTGGGTAAAGCTTGGTGGGCGAAAAATTAAAATGTTGATGAATCTATCTGATCGGTCTAAGAATGAATTTCCGGTGTTAATTGGAAGACGGTCGATTTCTGGAAAATTCCTAGTGGATGTGTCAAGAAAAAATGTTCGCAGGAAAAAACCGTCCGTAACTGCTAGTCTTAATGAAGAAGTAAAATTGAATCCATACGAATTTTATAAAAAATATCATCAGAAAGGTGAAGAAAAGTAATGCGAATTGCAATCTTATCTAACGGCAACATTAATTATTCGACGCTTCGCCTGAAAGAAGAGGCTGAAAAGCGTGGTCATCAAGTCAAGGTTATTAAGTATAAAAACTGCTACGTTTCAATTGACGAAAAGCATCCGACGGTTATTTACAAGGGTAAGGAAATTGGTGAATTTGACGTGGTGATTCCGCGAATCGCGAGCCATATGACAAAGTATGGCACGGCGGTTTTGCGACAATTAGAGATGATGTATCCGAAGGCGTTTTTCATGAATCGCTCGATTGCAATTACTAGGGCGCGGGATAAATTGCGCTCAACGCAGTTATTAGTTAAAGCGGGAGTGTCGATTCCGAAGACGGTCTTTTCCCGAAACGCAACTGACATTGATTCGCTCATTGAAGAGATTGGCGGTATGCCAGCGATTATTAAGTTGGCGCGTGGCACGCACGGAAATGGCGTGGTTCTGGCGGAAACTAAAAAGGCTGCCAAGTCGGTTCTACAGGCGTTTTATTTGACAAATTCTGACGGCACGAATGTGCTACTTCAGGAGTTTATTAGAGAGTCGGCTGGTGTCGATATTCGTGCGTTTGTGGTTGGTAGTCAAGTGGTGGCTAGTATGAAGCGACAGAGTTTGGACGATGATTTTCGTAGTAATTTACACAAGGGCGGCGAAGGAACCAGTATAAAATTGACAGATTCTGAGCGTAAAATGTGCGTGAAAGCCGCTAAGGCAATGGGATTAACGGTTGCCGGAGTCGACTTCATGAGATCAAGCCGTGGAGCTTTGGTGCTGGAGGTTAATGCTAGTCCGGGATTTGGAATTGAGAAAATTACTCGCCGAAATGTGGCTGGAAAGATAATCGAATACATCGATCGAAACGCCAAGCGTGGCAATAAAAAAGATAAAATCGGCGCTTAAGCATAAACTTGTTATAATAGGTTTATGGACGAGCCTCGTCACTCGACAGTAACTCAAACTGTCATCAAATGGATATTTATCTGCGGTATGCTAATGGTTATTGGTGGGGCAATTTTTTATGCTTTTCGAACGGTTTCGCCAAAAACGGAAATGATTTACCTGAATAAGACGATGCTTCGGGCGGAAATTGCTAATGACGAAGAATCGCAGCGGAAAGGTCTGTCCGGAAGGCTGGGGATTGATGAGAATTATGCCATGCTGTTCGTATTTGACCATAACGATCGCCATAAAATGTGGATGAAAGATATGAAGTTTTCGGTTGATATGATTTGGATCAATGATAAAAAGCGCGTTGTCTATGTAAAACATAACGTCAAGCCAGACGCTGAGCCGCATGAAAAATATGCGCCACCAGTTCCGGCAAAGTACGTATTGGAGGTGAAGGCGGGTGTTGCTAAGCGGGCGAGCGTTACGGTTGGGTCACCGGTAAAATTTGATTTAGAGGAGGATAAATGAGCGTGATAATTCTATTTGGAGCAATTTTAGTAACGGTTTTTGCGGTTGCATTTGTTTCATCTCGAAGATTCGGTCCATTGGCGTTGTCGTTGGCGACGGGATTTTTACTATCAGAATGGTGGGGTGGCTGGCTGACAGGAGTGCTGGATGGCTTGAAATTGGAAACTGGTTTATTGCCAAATGGTGTAATTTCGGGATTAGTTTTAACGTTGGTTCCGTTAATTATGCTTCTTTTAAGCGGTCCGAGATATCAGAAAAAACATGAGAGAATTGTCTCGGCGGTGGGAATCGCGTTTTTGACAGCAGCGCTATTGGTGGTTCCTCTGGGAAAATATATATCACTAGACGGACAGGCGCTGGAATTGTATAAGATTTTCGCGAATAATTGGCGGTATGTCGCTACGGCAGGTTTGGTGTTTGGCTTGATTGACATTTTTTCACTACATACTGGCGGACATAAACTCGCTAAGCATTGACCTTTATGCTGGTTTGTGCTAGGATGAAGAAAGCGGATATTCCGAATGGGTCCATAGCTCAGTTGGTCAGAGCACCTGCCTTTTAAGCAGGGTGTCCCGGGTTCAAGCCCCGGTGGACCCTCCAAATTTGATGAAATCGACTCCCTTGGTGGAGTCTTTTTTGTAGCTCCAAATGTAGATATACTTTAAGTATGAATAGATGGCTATTTGAGAAGTTGCATATTTCTTGGTTGGTGGCGGCGTGGTGCCTCGGTCTGACAATTGGCGTAATTTCCATCCATTACATACCGCGGTCGTTTGCGGCGAATCCATTATTTTTATTGGTCGGGCTGGCTATTTTCGTAATTGTGGCAATTTGGCGCTGGCGATTTTTTGTGATTTTAGCAATTATTTCTGGAGTTTTGGTTGGTCTTTGGCGCGGTGAAATCGGCAGAAAAGGTGTGGAGATTTATGATTCGTTAATCGGAAAAGTTGTAATTGTCCAAGGTCAAGTTTTGGAGGATCCTGATCTCGATAAAAATAGCCAAACGGTTCTTAGACTGGGCAATTTGCAGATGAATAATGAAAAATTGCCGGGACAAATTTGGGTGACGACGCCAGATAAAAACTCAATTAAGCGCAGTGATATTGTGAGAGTTAAGGGTAAAATGACGGCGGGATTTGGGGCTTTTTTAGCAAGCGTATATCGGGCGAAAATTATTAGTGCCGAAAGACCCGTTCCGGGTGATGTGGCGGTGGGAGTTCGTGATTGGTTTGCGGGGCGGGTCCGTGAGTATGTTCCGGAATCAGAGTCCGCGTTGGGATTGGGATTTTTATTAGGCTTGCGACGTGCTATGCCGACTGAATTAAGTGACAATTTGAAAATTGCTGGACTAACGCATATCGTGGTGGCGAGCGGCTATAATTTAACAATTTTAGTTCGTCTAGCGCGACGATTATTCGCTAAGCGATCAAAATATTTAGCGATGCTCAGCGCGGCTGTTATGATAATTGGTTTTATGGCGGTGACTGGATTAAGTCCTAGTATGTCGAGAGCTGGTTTGGTGGCAGGACTGAGTTTGGCGGCGTGGTATTATGGTCGGACAATTCATCCGCTGGTCCTACTTCCTGTGTCGGCGGCAATTACACTATTGATAAATCCGCAATTTGGTTGGGGCGATTTGGGCTGGCAATTAAGCTTTACTTCGTTTGCGGGCGTGATTATGTTGGCGCCGCTTCTACACTCTTACTTTTTCGGCAATAAAGAGCCGGGCGCGTTTCGACAGATTTTAATTGAAACTTTGTCGGCGCAAATTATGACATTGCCGCTACTTATGATGAGTTTCGGTGTTATTAGTAATGTGGCACTAATTGCGAATATGCTGATTTTGCCGTTTGTGCCGCTAGCGATGCTGCTGACGTTTATGTCGGGTGTACTGGTTTTTGTGCCGATAATTGGCGCGTTGATTGCAATTCCGACGACGTGGCTACTTGGTTATATGATTCGAGTTACCAATTGGACGGCTGGATTTGAATGGGCTCAAATGGAAGTTAGCATTAATTTGTGGCAGTGTGCGGTTTTATATGTGGCGCTAATTTTGGCAATGATTTGGATGAAAAAGCAAACTAAATTGGACCTCGCCAAGATAAATATTGTGGAGTAGTGTATAATAGTAACAGATTGAAATAGCAAATAACTTTAGGAGAAATTATGTCAGGACACAGTAAATGGGCTACAACTCACCGACAAAAAGCGATTGTTGACGCTAAGCGCGGCGCGATTTTTACGAAATTAGGTAATCAAATTGCTATTGCGGCACGTGGCGGCACAGACCCAGCGTTGAACTCAAGTTTGGCGATGGCAATTGAAAAAGCTAAGGCTGCAAATATGCCTAGTGCAAACATCCAGCGAGCAATTGACCGAGTGGCAGATAAGAGTGCGGCGGCTTTGGAGGAGATTGCTTACGAAGGTTATGGTCCTGGCGGCGTGGGCGTTATTATTGAAACGGCGACAGATAATCGTAATCGAACGTTGCCAGAGGTAAAAACTGCGTTGGTTAAAAATGGCGGGCGAATTGCCGATGCTGGTAGTGTGATGTTCCAATTTACGCGCAAAGGCGTCATTACTATCGAAGGCAGCGGGGAAGATTTGTTACTAACGGTTTTGGACGCTGGCGCCGAAGATGCTGTCGAGGAAGACGGCGAGATTATCGTGTATACGGAGTTGAAAGATTTGGCGAGCGTACGGAATAAATTGGTTGAACAAGGCTTGAAGGTTAAAGATGCGGAACTGCGATATATTGCCAATACGCCGATAGAAATTGCCGACATGGAAACTGCGCAGAAATTGATGAAAATGATTGATGCGTTGGACGATTTGGATGACGTTGTGAACGTTCATACGAACGCGGATATCACAGCAGAATAAAATCATCGCTTTAAGAAATCGCTCCTTTCCTGGGGCGATTTTTAATTTGACAAAAAGTACGCTAAACTAAAGATGATTAACCATAAGCAAGGAGCGAGCATGAAGTATTTGCGCAACACACTACTTATGATACTAGCCGTGGCACTAATAATGCCGTCGCCGTTGGTTTTGGCGGAAGGTGTTTCAAGTGCTACTCAAGAGTCGAAAGTTGATGACGTTCAGACTGTTGATGATAGTCCTAAATCGGCTGAGGAAGCGAAAGATTCAGTTGTTGATAAGGAGCAGATCGACAGCAATTCACCTTCTCAATCAAGTGAAAATCCCGAGACTCCAACGGAGAATTCGTCTATAGATAGTCCGAGCGAAAATTCTGCCACCAATGAGTCTTTAAAATCCGAGTCAAACCCCGAATCTGAGCCGACAAAAATAGATAATCCAAGTGGAAGAACAGAAGAAAATGCGCCGATATTAATTTCAAAGATTAGTCAGGATAAAAAATATGTTGAGATTTATAATCCGACGAATCAGAATGTTAATTTGGCTGGTTGGAAAATAGAGTATTACACTAGATCTAGCGCTAAACCCGTTGGAAAAATTTTCAAGGATGAAGTAATCTTAGCGAACGGATTTTTGGTTTTATCGAATGATAAGATATTGGCAGGCGCAATAAAGTTTGATAATAATTTAGGTTTGGCTAAGAATGATGGATCGGTCGTGTTGTTACGTTCGGACGGGTCGGTCGCAGATACTGTTGGCTGGGGGAATAATTCAAAGTTTGCAGGTTCGCCAATTAAAAGCGGTGTGAAAATTGTTTGGCGCTGTTTTGTTGGTGAAAATATTATTGATTCGAAAAATAATTCCACTGATTTTTTGTCGAGTAAGGGTTCTAACAGTCAGGAAATTGTGCCGTATTCACGACCAAATTGTAAGAGTCCAGAGTCTAAACCTGAACCTTCAAAAGAGCTGAATAAATGTGAAGGTTTGAAGCTAAGTGAAATTGCGTCGAATGTTGATGAACAGTTCATTGAAATTATCAATTCTGGCGAAAAAACCGTCATTACAACAGGCTGTAAATTGACGATTGGCGATGCTGGCGTTCGTGAAAATATTGGTGATATCGAATTAAATCCTGGCGAATTTTTAGTGATCAAAATAAAAAACACGAATCTGAAATTGCCAAAAACAAAAGGAAAAGTTTATTTACTAGACGAGGCTGGCTCGCAAATTGATTCCGCTGAATATGAGAAGTTAGCGAAAAGCTCTTCGTGGAGTTTGATTGATGATGAGTGGACGCAAACGTTTATGATAACTGAAAATTCTGAGAATATCTTTAAGGAATATTTGGACTGTCAGAATGGTTACGAGCGAAATGCGCTGGGTAGATGTGTGAAAATTGCCACCCCGCCCGTTGAGGTTTCTTGTCCCGCTGGTCAATATCGTCATCTAGAAACTCGCCGTTGTCGAAAAATTGAAGCGGCAAAAACTATTACGCCTTGTAAAGATGGATATTATCGTAGTGAAGAAACTGGCAGATGTCGATCTATCGCATCGGTTGCAGCAAAAACTTTAAAGCCTTGCCCAGAAGGTCAGTTTCGCAATTCAGCTACGGGTCGATGTAAGAAAATTGCCTCCACTGACGATATAGCAAAAGAATGCCCAGAAGGATTTGAGCGTAATCCGCAAACTAAGCGTTGCCGAAAGATAAAATCGGCTAGTATGCCAACTGTTGGTTCGGCGGCTGCTGAAGTTAAGCAGGTCGCTGGTGCTACTTGGGGTTGGTGGGTGTTTGGTGGCGTGAGCTTACTGGCCGTCGGTTATGGCGTATGGCAATGGCGATGGGAAATCTCACAATTTGTACGGAAAATGCGTGAACGCGTTAAGTCTGCGATCGGCAAATAATTGCTATAATAAGTTACATGAGAATCATAGGAATTGATCCGGGAACGGGAATTTTGGGGTTTGGTGTGATTGATTTTTCTCGTGGCAAGTTCAAGATGGTCACGGCGGGAGTTGTGACGACGCCGGCACATACGCCAATTGACGAAAGGCTTGAAGATATTTTTGATAGCCTAACAGAGATTATTGCCGAAACAAATCCTGATGTTATGTCGATTGAGAAGCTATTTTTTGCGCGCAATGTTACGACGGCGATTTCTGTGGCGGAAGCGCGCGGCGTGGCGATGTTGACTGGGCGAAAAGCTGGAATGCCGATTGCTGAGTATACGCCACTGCAAATAAAGCAGACTTTGACTGGCTATGGAAAGGCTGATAAAAAGCAAGTTCAGGAAATGGTGCGTCTTAATTTGGGTCTGAAAGATGTTCCGAAGCCGGATGACTGCGCGGACGCTTTGGCTGCAGCAATTACACACGCGGCGATGAATCGGGTATAATTGAAATATGATTGCACATGTTTTTGGAAAAGTTGCTGAGAAATTTAACGGCTCGTTAGTCATTGATGTTCATGGTGTTGGATATGAAGTTAGCGTGGCGACTAATGATTTTGACGCGGTGATATTAGATCAAGAAGTAAAATTTTATACTTATCATCACGTGCGCGAACAGTCTGAGGAATTGTTCGGGTTTTCTAGTTTGGCGGCGAAAAAGTTATTTGAAATGCTAATCACGGTTCAGGGGGTTGGTCCGAAGGCTGCGCTAGCGATTTTAAGCTTGGGTGATGCCGAGCAAGTGCGTAACGCTATTGCTAATGCTGACAGTGGTTTTGTGCAAAAGGCCACTGGCGTTGGCAAAAAAACCGCCGAGCGAGTGGTGGTCGATTTGAGCGATAAAGTTGGTTTACCGACTCATTATGGTCGAGCGGAAACTCCAGTGCAGACTGAATTGAATACTTCCGATGAAGCTTTGGAGGCATTGATGGCTTTGGGCTATACATTAGCGGACGCCACTAAGGCACTTGAAAACGTCGATGTTAATTTACCGACAGCTCAGCGAGTAACTGAGGCGCTGAAGAAATAGATCTTTGTGCCCCAATATTTAATTATTGACCCTAAATTAAGTTATTGCTTGTAAATGTTATAATTAGTTTATGGCAATTGAAAGAATAGTTGATACAAGTTCGCATGATGATGATTCTGAAGAGCAGCGAATTGAGGTAAGTCTGCGTCCGCAGAGTTTTGCTGAGTATGTCGGCCAGGAAAGATTAAAACGTAATTTGCGCTTGGCGATTGATGCGGCTAAAAAGCGCGGCGAGCCGTTGGATCACGTATTATTATATGGTCCGCCGGGGCTTGGTAAAACAACTATGGCGACGGTGATTGCTAATGAAATGGGCACGAACCTGCGGATTACTAGTGGTCCGGCTATTGAAAAAGCGGGCGATTTGGCGTCGATTCTGACTAATTTGTCGGACGGTGATATTCTGTTTATCGATGAGATTCATCGGTTGGGACGATCAGTGGAGGAAATCTTGTACTCCGCAATGGAAGATTTTAAGCTGGATATTGTGATTGGAAAAGGTCCGGCAGCGCGATCAATTCGATTGGATTTGCCGCGATTTACAGTAATTGGTGCGACAACACGAACTGGAAGTTTGGCGGCACCTTTGCGTGATAGGTTCGGGCATATTTACCGTTTGGAATTTTATACGCCAGAGGATATTGCGAAAATTGTGACGCGTAGTGCGAAGATTTTGGAGTCGTCAATTCGAAGTGAAGCGGCGGATTTATTGTCAACACGAGCACGCTTGACGCCACGTATTGCCAATAGACTTCTTAAGCGCGTCCGTGACTACGCCGACGTTAATGGCGACGGAATAATTGATGTAAAAACTACAACCAACGCTTTAGAAATGTTGGAAGTGGACGAGTTGGGCTTGGATCCGGCTGATCGTAATTTATTACAATCGATTCTGGAAAATTATGGCGATAATCCCGTTGGCTTAACGACAATTGCGGCGTTGACTGGTGACGAAGCGACGACAATTGAGGATTTTTATGAACCATATTTGCTACAAATTGGTTTTATTGAGCGTACACCGCGTGGTCGTCGAGTGACGATTAAAGCGAAGCGGCATTTGGGAAAATAGTTATCGTATTCTTCGGCTTTTTGTGCTTTAATAAAACCAGACAAACTTAACTAGGAGCCGCTATGGGCAAAAAACAAGCAACGACATCACCAGTTAAGAACTCTAAAGCTAGGCGCTGGCTACGACGATTTATAATTTTGATAGGAATTTTGGCTGGTTTGTGGCTAGTCAATTTTTTAACTTGGCTGCCAGCGTATATAGAAGTATGGAATATGGCACGAGATCCAATGGCCGAAAAAGGTGTTTTGGATCTAAAATTAAAATCGTCACGCGAAAGACATCGCATACCTACAGAACGCGGATTTTTAAAAAAGAGCACATATCCATCAGTCGATAGATATTATGAGATGCCTCAGAATGAGTCGGCGAGCGATTTGTTAAATAGACTGCAACGATACGCTGAAGATTCTGGCTGGAAGCTAGACAAAGAGAGGTCTGGGGCGGAATATTTTGTAGGATATAAAGATATAGAGGGTAGGGAATATTTTCTTTGGGTTAGTATTATACTAAATGATAAGTACAACAATGGTATTCATATAAGTGTTGAGGGCTTGGGCAACTAATATGAAAATTAGAGTTATTATATTATCTTTCTTTGTGGCTATTATTTCTGGACTTTTTATACAACAGTCGGCTCAAGGCGAAGTTGTCCCTTATAATTACGCAGGAAAGAAACTTACTATTACATTACTAGGCGATTCTTATTCGGCCGGAAATGGTGCTGATGGGTATGAATATGGTCCTAATATCTGTCATCGTAATAGCAATAACTGGGCGGAAATGTATAAAAGATGGCTAAGTAATAACGGACTGTCAGTAACGCTTATAAATCGCGCTTGTTCTGGAGCTAAAATTAATGACTTCTTGAAGGATAAGAATGCGGGTAGTGTCGTAAAAACGATTAGTGATGATCCGGGCAAGCTAACGACGAATGAACAGATTATTAAATATGCAGAAGATAGGGATATCTGCAATATTAAACCGAATAATGACTTAAAAGTTGCTTATAGGATCATAAGTAGTACGATTGGCTCTAAGCGCGGAAAAAATCAGAAAAGAGTCAATATAAGATGTAATTATAAGATTCGACGACAACTTGATAGCGTGGATCGCAGTACGGATATGGTAATGATGACGATTGGTGGAAATGATTTGGATTTTGACGGCATTGTTAAGTCTTGTTTTGCTGCTGTAATAAGATCTGCTTCAGATTGCAAAACAAAGATAAATGATGCAAGAAATAATATGGGAGATTTAGAGC
>ERZ773214.203-NODE-203-length-41405-cov-16.985296_pt1 | contig 41405 bp, 60 predicted proteins | sample MGYA00511238_ERZ773214 | MGnify/ENA primary metagenome ERZ773214 (study PRJEB29015, sample SAMEA2738157) | human oral metagenome | biome: human oral; feature: human-associated habitat; material: saliva | place: China | collected 2259 ... | reverse complement strand
GAAAATGAGATTGAGCATAAAATTTTAGTAACCTATGTTATTGCAAAGGTCTCAGCTTGTCTGTATTCCGTCAATCAAAAAGGTCGTCTGAAAACCTTATTTTAGGATTTTCAGACGACCTTTGTTTACTTCAAAGACTCAAGTAATCAGCCAGCCATTTGTTTTGCCTGAACCGCTGTCAGGGCGATGGTGAAGACAATGTCTTCTACCAATGCGCCGCGTGAGAGGTCGTTGACCGGTTTGCGCAAACCTTGCAACAACGGACCGACGCTCAGGACGTTGGCGCTGCGTTGTACGGCTTTGTAAGTACAGTTGCCGGTGTTGAGGTTCGGGAAAATCAGGACGGTTGCCTGACCGGCGACAGTGCTTTCAGGTGCTTTAGTTTTGCCGATTTCAGGCACGGTAGCCGCATCGTATTGCAGCGGGCCATCAATTTCCAAGTCCGGGCGTTTTTCTTTCGCCAGTTTGGTGGCTTCAATCACGGCATCGACATCAGGACCGCTACCTGAGTTGATGGTGGAGTAAGAAATCATGGCAACTTTTGGCGGAATACCGAAGGCTTTGGCGGTATCGGCGGATTGGATGGCGATATCGGCAAGCTGTTCGGGCGTCGGGTTCGGGTTAACCGCGCAGTCGCCGAATACGAGAACTTGGTTAGGCAGCAGCATGAAGAATACGCTGGATACGAGGCTGGCGCCCGGTGCGGTTTTAATCAGCTGCAAGGCAGGGCGGATGGTGTTGGCAGTCGTATGAACGGCACCGGATACCAAGCCGTCCACGTCGTTTTGCGCCATCATCATGGTGCCGAGGACGACGGTGTCTTGCAGTTGTTTGCGTGCGTCTTCAGGCGTCAGACCTTTGGATTTGCGCAATTCGCACATCGGCTCTACGTATTGCTCGACCAATGTAGCGGGATCGACGATTTCCAAAGAGTCAGGCAGGTTGATGCCGCGTTCTTTGGCAACGGCTTCAACTTCTTCGCGTTTGGCAAGCAGGACGCAGCGGGCGATGCCTTTTTCGTGGCAGATGGCGGCTGCGGCGACGGTGCGCGGTTCTGCGCCTTCAGGCAGGACGATGCGCATATCGGCTTTGCGGGCAAAATCAATCAGGTTGTAACGGAATTGGGCGGGAGAAAGGCGGGAGGCTTCGCGTTTTGCCAAAGCAGATACGTCTTTGAGCGCGCTGCTTGAGCCGTAGAACGCCAGTCCGGTCAGGCGGGCGACTTCTTCGCCTACGGATGCTGCCGCGCCTTCGATAATGAAGCCTTCCAGAAGACCCGGTGCGTTGGTGTAAAGCTGTTTGGCAAGGTTGATTCGGTGTGCCACTTCGGCTGCATCGGCATTGTCAGATTGCAATGCCAAGACTACGCCCGCATCCAAAGACAGTGCCAGCTCGACGTTTTTGCCGGACAGGAAGAGTTTGTCCGCATCGGGGGCGATACCTTCGATAACGAGTTTGTCGGTATTGAGTGCGACGGCTTTGCCGACCACAGCGTCAAACCAGTCGTCGCTTTTGCCTTGTGCCAACAGGGTTTCGGCGGATGCGTCGAGCGGTTGGAAAACTTGCGCGCCCAAGGCTGCGGCAAAGGCTTTGCTTGCGGCAGTGGCGTCCAAACCGGCAGATACCGGAACGACCAATAATTTAGCCATGATGTGTGTCCTTTCTGTATGGAGGTTCTCCGTCGCCGCCGTGATGCGGACGTAACGGCACTGGGCTTAATACTAACAAACAAACTGTGTTTCCAACAAGGTTAAATGTTAATGGATTGAGCGAAAATGCAATGGATTTTTAAGGGACTGATACTGTCTATGCGAAATATAGAAAAGGTCGTCTGAAAAAAACCTTTGATGGAGTTTCAGACGACCTTTTTTGATCAGTTCGGGTGGTTGTCAGTCTTTGAACACGGGGACGAGTTCGAGCTGGCTCAATACCTGCGCGGCGATGTTGACGACGCCGAAGAGGAAAACCCAAACCATCAGTCCGAATCCGCCGTAAATCTTGTAGTTTTTGCCTGCACCGAATTTTTGGCGCGAACGGTAGAGCAGCATGGCGGGGATGATGCCGGTCCAAATGGTTGCCGCCAGACCGACGTAGCCGATGGCGGTAACGAAGCCTGTTGGATACAACAGACAGAAAATCAGGGGCGGCAGGAAGGTGAGGGCGGCGGTTTTGGTGCGGCCGGACACGCTGTCGTTCCATTTGAAGATGTCGGCGATGTAATCAAAGAGGCCGAGCGTTACGCCGAGGAAGGAAGTGGCAATCGCCATGTAGGAGAAGAGGGTCAACACTTTGTCCATGCTGCCGGTTTGGGCGAATTTGGACAGTGTTTCGATGAGGACGGAGACTTGTCCTTCGGCGGCAATCACGGGGGCGAACTCGCTGCGCGGCAAGTTGCCTTGGATGGCGATTTGCCACAGGACGTAAATCACGAGCGCAATCAGTGTACCTGCCCAGATGGATTTCGCCACTTTGGGCGCATCGCCTTTAAAGTATTTGAGCAGGCTGGAGACGTTGCCGTGGAAGCCGAAGGATGCGAGGCAGACGGGCAGGGCGGTGGCGGCGTAAATCCAGTAGCTGGTGCCTGCGGGGGCTTGGGTGTCGAAGAGGATGGGCAGTTTGGCATCGGCAATCAGTCCGCCGGTCGCCCAGATGAAAGTCAGTACCATGCCGCCGATGAGGACGCTGGTGAAGCGGTCCACCAGTCGTGCCGACGCCCACACGCAAAACGCGAGGATGCAGAAGAAGACGAGTTGTCCGACGGTGAGCGAAACATCGCTACCGACCGCGCTGCCTAGGCCTTTGGCGGTCAAGTCGCCGCCGACGAAGATATAGGCATAGGTGAGCAGGTATAAAACGAAGGCGACGGCAATGCCGTTGATGGCGTTCCAAATCGGTCCGAGCAGGTCTTTGACCATGGTGTCGAAGCTGGCGCCGTGCGGATAGTGGGTGTTGACTTCAAGGATCATCAGACCGCTGGAGAGCATGGAAAACCAAGTGTAAAGCAACACAATCAGCGAGCCTGTAAACCAGACGCCGGAGGTGGCGGTCGGGTTGGCAAGCATACCTGCGCCGATAACCGTACCGGCGATAATCATGGCGCCGCCGAAAAGCGACGGGGTTTTGACGGACATGAAATTCTCCTCGGAAAAACAGTCCGCCATTATGCCGTAAAGTGTAAGGATTGGTAAGGAGGTCGTCTGAAAATTACGGAGAATGGCAGACAGTAGGGAACTTTTCGGGCGGGGCGGCGGCGTGTGGATGAGGACGATTTAATTTTTTGAAAGATAGGGAGAAACTGCGGTTTCTCCTTTTTTTGTCTGATTGGGGTTAAAAAGGATTTTCAGACGACATTTTGCTTGAAAATGCCGAATTTACATATTTATGTAGCATTTATGGCTAATTTTTCTCTAATTTTGTCTTCCTAGAATGCGCAACCCTTACAGAGGCCGCATCCGAAACAGGGTGCGATAACAAAAAACATACGACACATCAAGCAGAAAGGAAGCCGCATGAGCCAATCATACGAAGTCATTTTTGAAAACAACCGCAAATGGCAGGAAACGAAGAGGCAACAATGCCCCGATTACTTCAAAGACCTCGCCGACGGGCAAAACCCCGAATACCTCTACATCGGCTGCTCCGACAGCCGCGTCGCGGCGGAAGAGTTGATGGGGTTTGAGCCGGGCGACGTGTTTGTACACCGCAACGTTGCCAACCTTGTTCACGGTTTAGACATGAATGCCGCTTCCGCCATCGAATACGCCGTCTCGCATCTGAAAGTCAAACACATCATCATCTGCGGCCACTACAACTGCGGCGGCATCAAAGCGGCGATGCTGCCCGAAGATTTGGGCGCGATGAATCCGTGGTTGCGTAACATCCGCGACGTGTACCGCCTGCATCAGGAAGAACTTGACGCAATCGAAGACGAGCATCTGCGCTACGACCGCCTGGTCGAATTGAACGTGCAGGAGCAGTGCCTCAACGTCATCAAAATGGCGTGCGTGCAGGAGCGCTACCTACTCGACGGGTACCCGATTGTTCACGGCTGGGTCTTCGACCTGCGTACCGGCGGCCTTATCGATTTGAACATCGACTTCAAAAACATCCTCGCCGACATTCAAAAAATCTACGACCTCACCGATTCCGAATGGGTGGTCAACGCGCGTAAGAAAGCGGGTTGATGGCTCGGAGGTCGTCTGAAAATGCAGTTTGGACAAGCATCCTGACTTTTCAGACGACCTTGATTTGCCCCAATCCTATCAAATACAAAAACATACACACATCAGGAGTACCCTTCACCATGAAACCCCATCAGAAAAAACAAGCTTTGGGCAGCCTGTTCAAGTCCAATTTCGCTTCCGGACTGGTCGTCTTCCTCGTCGCCCTGCCGTTGTGCCTCGGCATCGCGCTCGCTTCCGGTGCGCCGCCGTTGTCCGGCGTGTTGGCAGGCATCGTCGGCGGCATCGTCATCGGTTCCCTCAGCACCTCGCACATCAGCGTTTCCGGCCCTGCCGCAGGCTTGGCGGCGATTATCCTTGCCGCGATTACCGAACTCGGTTCGTTCGAGCTGTTTCTGTGCGCGGGTTTAATTGCCGGCGCCATCCAGCTTTTGCTCGGCTTTATCCGCGCCGGCAGCCTTGCCGAATACATCCCCGTGTCCGTTATCGAAGGCATGTTGGCGGGCATCGGCGTGATTATCATCATGAAACAGATTCCGTTTGCCTTGGGCAGCAGCGGCAGCCTCGCCGATCCTGCCGCCCTGTTCACCGACATCCACACAGGCTCCCTTTGGGTAGCAGGCGTGTCGATGGCGATCCTAATCGTATGGGACAAAATCCCCGCGTTGAAAAACATCAAAGCCCTGCCCGCTGCGCTGGTTGCCGTGGGAGCAGGGATACTGATGAACCAATGGTTTGTCGCCAGCGGTAGCAGCCTTGCCATTCCCGCTGGACAACTCGTCCAACTGCCCGTCCCCGACACCTGGCGCGAAGCCGCAGCTATGCTCACGCTGCCCAACTTTTCAGGTTTTGGCAACAGCTACGTCTGGATGACCGGCATCACCATCGCCATCGTCGCCTCGATTGAAACCCTACTTTGCATCGAAGCCGCCGACCGCCTCGACACCCGCCGCCGCATCACCGACACCAACCGAGAATTGCGCGCGCAGGGCGCAGGCAACATCGTCAGCTCGCTTATCGGCGGCCTGCCCATCACCTCCGTCGTCGTGCGCTCATCCGCCAACGCCAATGCAGGCGCGACGCACAAACTGTCTGCCGTTATTCATGGCGTTTTGTTGCTGGTGTGCGTTTTAGCGATTCCCTTTATCCTCAACATGATACCCCTGTCCACCCTCGCCGCCGTCTTGCTGCTGGTGGGCTACAAACTGGCGAAACCCGCCACCCTCCTGCATTTCTGGCATAAAGGGCTGTACCAGTTCATCCCCTTCGCCGCCACCCTCGTCGCCGTCGTCGCGCTGGACCTGCTCAAAGGCGTCGGCCTCGGGCTCGCCATCAGCATCATCTTCATCCTTCAGGGCAACATGAAACGCGCCTACTACCTCAGCCGCGAAGAACTCGCCGAAGCCGACGAAATCAGCTTGGAACTGGCGGAAGAAGTCTCGTTCCTGAATAAAGCCGCCATCAAGAAAACCCTGAAAAACATCCGCCCGGGTTCGAAAGTAACCATCAACGCCGAACGCTCGTCCTACATCGCCGGCGACGTATTGGAACTGATTGAAGACTTCGCCAACGTCTTCGCCAAAGAAAACGACATCGACGTCGTACTCAAAGGCTTCAAATCCGACTACGACCACGAAGGCCGCGACCACCACAGCCATGTGCGGGTAGGGCATAGCGCGAGTATTTAGGAGTCGGGTTGGAATTAGTAGGAAGAAAAGAAAGAGGTCGTCTGAAACCCCTGTTTTGGGGGCCAGTTCAGTTTTCAGACGACCTCGTTGCATTCCGATACTCTAAATTTATTATTGCCTCAATACGACACTATAGTGGATTAAATTTAAATCAGGACAAGGCGACGAAGCTGCAGACAGTACAGATAGTACGGCAAGGCGAGGCTGAAACCCAATGAGATAAATATATAGGAATGATGAGATAAATGGGAAGAAGTGGGATGATGGGGGATGAGGTGGGATGGGAAAAGTGAAAAAGAGTTGCAAATAGTGCAACAAAAAACGGACGGTTTTTTATCGTCCGTTTTTTGTTGTCAGAGTCCTTTTTTGAGTGCGGCGATGGCGATGTCTAGGATTCGGCGTTCGGCGTCCGGTTGCAGTTCGTTGTTGCCGTTGATGGGGAGATAGGGGCGTGCGGGGAGGTTGGTTTTGTGGCCGCGCCCTGCTTGGCCGCCGAGGTGGTGGATGGCGGCGTATTTTTTGTTGCTGCCGATGCGGGCATAGTTGCTGCCAACCTGTGTGGTCAGGCTGGCGGCGAGTTGCCCGCTTTTTTGCAGGGTTTTGCCTCCTTCGTCTGCGGCGCGACGGCTTTGTTTCCACCGCTGTCCGCCCCAACCTTCGGACTCGAAGTTTTCTTCTGTTATGGACAGCAATTCGGTGGCGATGCCCCGCATCATGGTGCGGGTATCGGTGGCGTTTTTGAGCAGTGTACTTAGACCGTGGTCGAGCCTCTCTGCATCTAATTTAATCTCAAGCATGGTTAGCCCCTCAATAATTCACGCACCCATGCCAATGATTTGGGGGTTAGGGCGTTTTTGAATTTTCGGTTAGCCATCATGGTCTTGATGGCGATACGGGCGATGTCCGGATGGGTTGCCTGCGCTTTGCCTATGGCGATTTGCGCCATGCGGGACAGCATGGATTTGCCTTGGTTGGCATTAAATCCCGCATTGGGGGCGATAAATTTGTTGTTGATGCGGATGCCGGTACGCTGTGCGTAACGCTCCTCGCCGGTATAGGGATTTGAACCTATATCGACGGTAATAGTTTCGAGCGTCGGACGGGGCTGGACGCGTCCCTCACCCGCACTGCGCGAGAGGGGTTTGACGCGGCACCGACAGCGGAAATCAAGCGGCGGATATAAGGTATCCCAAACAGGGTCGTCGGCGGCATAGACACGGTTGTGCATCATACGGTGAGTATCGCGGGTGCGGCTGTCGTTGATGGCGACGTACTGCCAATAAGGGTGTGTGTCGATGGAGTCCATCATTTCGGCGTAGCGGCCTGCCATGTAGGCTGACTGCATATTGGTCAGATAGATGGTTTTCAGGCGGTGGGGGCTGCCAAGCTGTACGCTTTGGGTTTCGCCTTCGGGATTTTTAATTTCCTGCCAGCCCCACCAGCCTTTGCGCTGCAGAACGGGGGCGAGTTCGCGGCTGAACTCTTCCATCGTCCGGCCTTGTTCGGCGGCATCGACAACGGCGGAATAGATGTCGGAGAGCACATCCATTTTGGCGGTTTTGGCCACCGTAAAGGCAGTGGCGTGCGCGTCGTCCAACATATCCTGCCAGTCCCAAGATACGGCAATGCCTTTTTGCTTGAGATAGGCGACGGCGGCTTCCGGCGTCATGCCGAAGACGGCTTTAATATCTTCGGGGGTCACGATTTAATCTCCCGCACTACTTCAACTTTACCAACCAATTCGGAAAGAAAAATCAGGCGTGCCAACTCGTTTTGCAAGGCGGTATCGTCCATATTCGGATAGGCGGCGGACAGACGGTCGAGCAGGTTTTCGGCGGTTTCTCCGCGACTTAATTCGGCCACTAGGACGGCAGTCAGCAGCTCGCCTTGTGTATTCAGACGGTCTGAGTTAGGGGCGAGTCCGTCGATGACCAAACCTGCATCCGTCAAATCGAACTCGGCGAAATCGGCAGCTCTACCCTCTTGGGTTGGTTGGACTTCGTCCGCCAAGTCGCCGTCCTCAAGGCCGTATGTGCGCTGCCAGTATTGGTTGGTAAACTTGGCACCGGCATCCGTCATCAATTTGTCCCGCTCGGCACGCTCTTTTGTGCCGCTCTCTTCGTTTTCAAACAGCACGAATTTTGGCGCGGATACGTCACCAAAATTAATCTCCACAACCCACTCTATCAACTGATTGAGTGCCGTCTCGACGATACGGGTATCGCCATCACGGATGTCGTCCGTTACCTCCAAACCAGCGGTCGCGCTGGCGTGGGTACTGTCTTTTTCGGTAGTTTGGTCTTGTCCGAGCAGAGCAATGCTGATTTCGGAGCGGCAATAACGTATGAGCTTGTCGTAGGCATCAATAGATGATGCCTTGCCGCTTGCCTCGTGGATTTCGACGCTGGAATCATTGGGAATGGTGCCGACGCTGTTGCCGATTAGAGCTTCGAGCGCGTCGAGCAGTTTGTCGGTATCCTGCGGGGTATTGGAACGCGGCTCTTTACCAATCAGCCAAGGCGCGCCGTACTTTTCGGTGAATTGCATCCAGAATTTAAGTCCGCCGCGTTTGAAGGTAACCAACCAAAAAACCAAGCCTAAATCGCCCAAACCGTAGGGGTTTAAATAATCTGCCTCATGCGTCGGGCAAAGAAACTTATAAGGCGGGGGAACGGTATCGGTCAGCCCGTTTTGGATGTAACGCAACTCGCCGTCGTCGTTGAAGGCGAACCACTCTTGCGGCTTGGCGATGATTTTTTCGGGCAGCCATGCGGAATCGGTACGCCAAATCAGCTCGATGGGTTGATAGCCGTAAAAAACAGCGTTTAAAACATCTTTAATCAGGCGATAAACATCGGTTTCAGCCAGCCAGCTATCAATAAAATCCCGGACATTTTTAGGCGTATCGTCGCCCTCAAGCCGCCATTCGAGGCGGGCGACGGCAGCTTTTCGGCGGCGTACCAGCGAGCCGACCAAGGGGTCGCGCATCAGCTCGCGGTAAACGGAGATTTGCCTGCCCATTTTGCGCAAAACAGGGTCGGGATTAGGCAGCCAGCCGTTAAAACCGCTGAAAAACGGGCGGGAAACGGCGAGATGTGCAGATAAATCCTGCGGCTTGAAGGTCATGATGCCTTGACTGGTTTTGAGTTTGAGGTGGGGTTTGGGCATGATATGTACTCTTTAAATACCTTAATAACCTTTGGTTAATGCGCTTTTTCGGCGGATTCGGCGGCTGGCTACGCGTATCGGTCCGGTATTCAGCTCGCGGCTGGCGTAATGGGCAAGGACAAAGGCAATCGCCGCGTCTCCGTGGCGTTTTTTGCCGTCTTGACCTTTGGTGCGTACATCGGGGATGCGCGGCACGCCTCTGACCAACTCGAAGGCGCGCAGGTCGGTCAGTATGTCTTCATCTTTGGGGATTGCGTCCAACGTGCCGTCTTCGAGTGCGGCTTTGAACGGAGCGGTATGGGTGCGGTACCAGTTTTCCGAGAGCATGACCGACTCGCATACCTCCGCGCCAAATTCGTCGCGCATGGCTTCGGCTATTGACTGACCGTTGCCGCGCGCGTCCAATGCTGCTCCGCGCAGATTGGGTAAGCCGTGCAACAGGTGTTTCATGATTTGCTCTTGTTGGGCAAACGGCATATTGCCCAACTCCAACACAAACGGCGGCTTAAGGCTTAAATTAGTCTGCTGCAATAAAGGGACGATGACGGTACGGTCTCCGCTGCGGGCAAAGTCTTCGCCGACGAAGCTGGTGCGGGTTTTATCCAAACCGTCGAGCAGCGGTTGCAGGGTGTCGGCTATCCAGTCCGCCACTTCGGCAGCGCGACGCGGCTCGGGCAAGAGGCCGAACTCGTCGGTCTGGTCGTACCGGATAACCGGTGTATAAGGACTCATACGGCTTTCGATTAAGGCGCGGTTGAGCCATTTGCCGCCGCCGTTTTTGGGGATACAGTCCAACTCTTCGCTGGCATCTTCGCCGTAGAAATCACGGATTTCCTTGCACCATGCCTCCTCTCCCTCTTTCGTCCACTCTTTGCCCAAGCGCAGGCAAATGCGGCGGTAGAGGCCGTCTGAAACGGCCTCGTCGAAAGTAATACGGTGGATGGAGTACGGCTTTTTGCCCGCACGAATGTCGGTAATCAGCTCGTTGAACGGATTGTCCACCCCGTCATGCGTAGAGATGATATGCACCTGGCCGCCCCACATCAGCAATGCCATTGCCGCTTTGAGCAGCTCGCCGAGCTGCTCGTGGAACGCCGCCTCGTCGATGATGACGCGCCCCTGCTTACCGCGAAGGTTTGAGGGGCGGCTGGATAAGGCGGTAACGCGCCAGCCGGAGGCGAAACGAATGACGAAGGCGAGGACGGATTTTTTGTCGTCCCCCTCGACGAACACCTCTTCGGTTTCTTCAATTTCTCCCGCCGCCAAGCCGTAGAATTTCGCCCAGTTGGCACAATCGCGGATAAACTCCAAAGCCATGTCTTTGTTGTAGCCTATGTACCATGCGTCCATGCCGCCCGATGAGGCGGCAAGTAAGGCGGTATCGGCAGCCTCGCCCCAGCTCAGACCGATGCGTCGGGATTTTTCGCAGAGTTTGACGGGAGATTTATCGGCGCACCAACGCTGCTGGTAAGGCAGCAATACCGATGGCGTTCGGTCTTCGGTTTTGGGCAATGTCATGATGCGATACCTAAAATCTGTTTGCGGATGGCTTCGGCAGCCGCGTCGGACAGCCCGCCTTTTTTTGCCTGCTTGGCCACGTTTTCGGCGGCGGCCTCGACTTTGGCTTTAACTTTTGCCTGATATTCTTTAAGGCGCGTTCCGGCGGTAATCAGCCCGCTGATTTTGCGCGCGCCCTCGCTCATAATCCCGAAGCGGTCAAGCGCGTTTAACTCGTCTTCGGGCATTTCGCCAATCTGCACCAATGCCTCAAACAACTCTGTCTGCAACATCGCCATCAAGGCTTCGGAGCGGGTATCCCCCTCGTCTGCCGCGCCGTCGGCAATCAGGCGTGCCGCTTCGGTGCTGTTTTTGATGGCGGCAAACCGACGCTGTACTTTTTGGCCGTACCGATGGGCGGCGGAGCGGCTGATTTCGTAGCCCTGTTGCTGCAACCATTCGGATAATGCCTGATAGTCGGCGAAGCCGTTTTCGACGAGCTTGCGCTCAAACTCGTGTCGGACGGCTTCGGGGAGTTGGTCGATGACGCTGCGTTTTGCCATATCAGCTCCACACTTTTTCGGGGCGGGCGATACCGGCGCGGCATTCGACCGTGTATTCGGCAATATCGACACCCAAACTGGTCAGGTCGGCAAACCACAAGCCGTGCGGTGCTTTATTCAGTTCGACCATTTTGCGGTCGGCAAGGTAGTCGAGCTGCTGGCGCAGTTCGGTGGCGGTGGTCTGCGGGTAAATCGCGTTCATAATGTCCAGCAGGAAGGTCTCGCTGGTAGTGTGCGGGCGGGCTTTATTAAGGGTGTTAATGATGTTCCAACGCATCCCCTCGCGGCGTTGTTTGGCAATCAATTCTTGACTAATCATTTTTTTACGCTTTCCATTTTGTAGATTTCGGTGAGTTTTTCGGCGACGTTGTCGAGCTTGGCTTCGAGGACGACCTGATTGCGGATGTAGTCTTCCCGCAAAACATAGGTCAGGGGCAGTCCGGCATTGAATTCCGCCAGTTTGTTTTCCATTATTTCGACTTTTCCTTGCAGGCGTTCCTGCTGTTTTTGGCGTTCATCCTGCTGCTCGCGGAATTGCGCCAGCAGCATTTTGCCGAAGGTAAAACAGATGCCGAGGAAGGAGAGTAAAAAGCCGACAAGCTGCCAAAATTCGATGTGTATAAAGGTTTTTTCCATTTTTAAGGCCATCCGTGTTCGAAATATTCTTGGCAAACGATGCAGCGGGTGCAGCCTTTGACTGCTTTTCGCCTAGCGTCCGGTATCGGGCTGCCGCAATCTTCGCAATGGCTCAGGCTGTCGGCACGTTCCGGCATGATTTGATGTTTCGCCAGGGACTCTTCCAAAAATATGGCTTCACGCTCTGATGCGCGGTCGGCAAAATCAGTCATTTTTCAGACGGCCTTTCGTGTACCAGTCCTGCCACCCGGAGACTTGGACTTCCAACTTTTGGCAGTATTCGCCGTAACGTACGGCATGGTTTAAGAGTTGTTCGGGTGAGCCGCCGGTCGGACGCTCGGGGCGTTCGTATTTGACCAGCAGCCCGGTAGATACAGGCGGCAAATCCACTGTCGGTACGGTTTTAATCGGGGTATCCGAAGGCACGGTTGTAGAGGTGCAGGCTGTTAGAGCCGATACCGTTAAAACCATTGCCGTCTTTTTGAATCGCGTCATGCGTTTGCTCCTGTAAGGTGTTTTTGGTTTTATCCAGCTCGCTCAGGGCGGATGCCAGCTCGATGCTTTGACGCTGCGCGAAGTCATGCCAACGCTTCGTTTCCGCCTGCGCTTTTTTAAGCTCGTCGGCGTATTGTTTGGCTGCCGCCATTGACGAGTTTTGGTAGGCGGTAATCAGGGCAGTTTGCTTGGCATCGGCTTTGTCGGCGGCATAGTGATAGCCGTTTAGCCAGATGCCCAAAACAATCAATGCACGCCATGCCAATGCCGATTTGTTTTTGTACAAAAAATCAATCATTGCCGCTCCATTCTTCGGGATTCGTGGATTTTTTGATTTCCGCCAACTGCGGTACGGCGGCAATGCCGCGTTTGATTAAGGCGTAGCCGCCGACCATTGCGCCGTATGCCCACCAAAGCCATTCGGGGGCATCGGGTGCGAGCGAGAATTTATAGGTCATCGCTGCGGCGGCAACGTTTGCCCATAATTTGGTATGGCTGATTTTCCCGGTTGCGGGATTGGAGACTAAGCCGCCCAGCCATCGGAAAAAGCCGGTCATTTTTGACGGTTTTTCTTCGCGGCGCGTTTCGCCGCCGCCACCCCGCTTGGACGGTGAGGCATTGTCCGGCATCCCTGAGAAGGTATAGCTGAACGAATGCCCAGATCGACGCTGAAACTGGGAGACATCACGGCGGCCATTAGGGCGAGTAAAGACTTTTTTGACATAATTGCTCCTTGTTTAATCAATGTTGTCCGCTGATGCGTGGATCAGGTTTTGCGCAACGCGGCGAATCCAACCTTTGCCAAAAGAGGTGAACGTACCGAGCTTGGTATAAAAGACCAGACGCTCGGCGTTGAACCGCAATAAAAGGTCGTTTTCGGGGAGGGAATTGATGGCTTTGAGGCTGATCTCACCGATGATGCCGTCGTCCGGCACGCCTGCGGCGCGTTGGAGCATACGGGCGGCATTGCCGTAACCGTGGTTGACGCAGGAATCGAAGAATTGGAAGGCGACCGCTTCGGGCATTTGGTCGGCGTGGTAACGCTCCCAAAACGCTTTACGGTAAATGCCGATAGCCTGTTCGCGGGTCATGGCACGCATGGAACCGTTAAAGCCGTTTGCCATTGCAGCACGCTTGGTGATGCCCCAGTTGGTTTCGCCGCCGGGGTCTTTGGGATGGTTGACGTAACCGCCCTCGTGGGAGAGGACGCGGTTGATGAATTGGTTGAATTTTTCTGACATGGAAAATCCCTGTATTGAGGTTGAAATCAATACAGGGATTTTAGAAAAGGTCGTCTGAATGGGCTTTTAAAGGAGGTTAAAACCTGCCGGAAGCTAAGGTGTAATACACAGCTCAACTTCGGGATTGCATTTATCGCTTTTCATATATGCTTCATTTGAATCGTCCATTGCCTCAATCTGCATAGGTATATCCGATTTTGCCAACATGGAAACACTTTTCTGCTTACGATTGACCGTAATGAAATAATCCACTCCATTTTGATTATAAGTGGCTTGCATTTTTTTGACGGCAGTCTGAATGGCATCCATAAATGCCAAACGGTCTATCTCATAATCCAACGCAATAGCTGTGTAATACATACTCACTAAGCAATTGTTGATTCTTTGAGTTTTCGCCAATGTATTACAATTTATCCGGACGTTCTCAAAAATATCTCCTTCCTTGACCAGTTTTGCAGACAACGTAATGCCATTACCAAGGTCTTTTGTTTGATGTGTCTTGCCCGCAACAATTGATATTCTTGGGAACAAATCCATCATTCCATTGTTCAATTCATTGAACCGTTCCGAAAATGTTTCAGGATGAGGACCAATCATCCCTCCTGTTTTCATCACTCCTCCTGCATTAACCAAATGTGCAGCAGCCAATAAGAAAATTCCAAGATATATTTTTGTTTCCATTCTATTTCTTTCAGAAATCATCTTTTCTTTTTCGGGCAATTCTTGCCGCTTCCGCCCGGGTTGCAGTCGCAAGCCCGTCCGTCGCCGTCCCTGTCCAAACTCTTCCAGCCGCTCAATCCTGATTTTTTGCGGGCTTCATAAAATTTCTGCGCTGCCTGCTGCGTCGGAAAGTCTTTGCAGCTTTTCGCCAAGGCGGGGGCGGATGCGGAAAACATCATAACAGACACCAGCAATGTCAAATAACCCTTTTTCATTTTGTCTCCTTAATACAGGTCTTTGGATACCTGAACCACCTGCCCGATGACTTGTATATCAGGGTGGTCTGCCAGCATCAGCGGCATAGGCGGATAGGTCGTGTTGTCGGAGATTAAGAGCAGACTGCCGTCGATTTGGCGTTGGACACGCTTTACCCATAACACGTCGCCGCTGCGAATAACGTAAATCTGACCGTCGCGCGGATTGGTTTTGGAGGTGTCAACCAGCAGCGTGTCTTTGCTGCTGATGGTCGGCTCCATGCTATCTCCTTTGGCTGTAACGATGTTGAGGTCTTGCTCATGCAGGCCGCGTTGGAGCAACCAGTCTCGCCGGAACGCCAAATGATTGGCGGGGTCGGTTACACCGTAGGCGGTCGTGCCGTTGCCCGCGGAGACCTCGACATCAAACATGGGGATATAGGCGTAGTCGTCTGACAATGCCGTCAAACTAGAAATATTCCTTTTGCTATTCTTTTTTCCAGAAATCAGCCAGTTTGCATCAACATCAAATTTGCTCAATATTTTTTCCACCATATCAAATGGTGGACGCTGCTTTCCGCTTAAAACATCATTTACTCTGGATACTTTTTCATCTATCAAATCGGCAAATTCAGCGATAGTCAGCTCTTCTTTTGCAAGAATTTCACGAATATTTCCAGTAAAAATCAAACTCATAGAATTAATCCTCAAAAATAAACTAGAAATAATCTTGCTAGCTAGAAATATTCCTATTATACTTGCATCAAGTTTGATACAAGATTGTTTAAATCTTTAAACAATCATGATTCTAGCACGAGAACGAAATAGGAGATATTCGTGAAAGCAGAAAAAATAAAAGCAGGTTTCCGAGAGCGCGGTGAAACGATGAAGGATTGGTGCATGGCGCGTGGTTATGACCCGACTTATGTGTCTCGGATTTTGAACGGTACCGTCAAGGCAAATCGGGGGAAGGCGCATCAAATCGCGCTGGAACTCGGGCTTAAGTCCAAACAAGACGCAGCGTAGGAGTCGATATGGCAGAAAGTAAAAGGGTACAACGGCTATTGAGGGTCTTTATCGCGCTTGACGAGCATCCAATTATCGGTCTGAGCAATAAGGATTTATCGGTCGGACTGGGGCTGACGCCATCGCAAGTCAGCAGGGATATTGATGATTTGGTTGCCTCGGGATTGGTCATCAAGCTTGAAAACGGCAACTACGCCTACGGCATCAAAACCCTGCAAATCGCGGAGCGATTTAGAAAACAGCAGGAGCGGTTGAACGCGCGATTGCAAGAATTGGAAAACCGAATTTACTAAATGCGACGACGTCGTCGCATTTGAGGAGCAAAAGAAATGGCAACAGAAATTTTAGGGCATACGGTCGGCGCAACGGCAAACGAACTGGCTATCCACAGCATGGAGGTTATGGACAAGTTTTCGAGCGGCGAGGCCTACAACGAGACGGTATGGATTGAGCGCGGACGATTTGCGGTACGCCAAACGATGGAAGGGATGTTTGAGCTGGGACGCGCGCTGATCATCATCAAGGAGCATACGCCGCATGGGCGGTTCGCCGAAATCGCTGAAAAAGAATTCGGCCTCGGACGGCGGGAATCTCAAAGATTGATGAATGCCACCCTCCGATTTATCGATCCGAAAATGAAACAGGTGCAGCCTAAGCTGATGACGTTGGGCAAATCCAAACTGCTCGAGCTGCTGGTTGAAGACGATGACACTTTGTTGGAGCTTGCCGAAGGCGGTGAGGTCAACGGCAACACTTTTGACGATGTCGACCGTATGACGGTCAAGGAGCTGCGCGTCGCCCTACGCGAAAGCCGCGAAACGGCGGAAGCAAAAGATAAGGTAATTGCCGATAAAAATAAAAAGGTTGATGAGCTGGCGGAAAAGCTGTCGAAAAAGCAGACGGGTGTCAAAGAGCCTAAACCTGCAGATGTGGGCATCGAGCTGACGATGCAGCTTGGCAGCCTGGAAGTCGGTATCCGCTCGCAAATCAGCCGATTGCGCGAGATGTTTGAACAGATGGCGGCTCACGGCGAGGCGCATGGATTTGACCACCGCGCGAAGATGGTCGGCACGCTCAATCAAATTATTTTGGACTGCGAGCAACTGCGCGAAAGCTATGCCCTACCGACCGAAGCACCGACAGACAATGTGCCGGAATGGTTGGGCGATGAAACGGGAGAAGGCGATGAATCCGGCAATGATTGAGCGTCTCAAGGCAGTCGAGAATCAGGCGGAAGCAATGGGACGCGGCGCACGCTCTGCATATCTTAAGCAGCAGGCGCAGGAATTGGGCATCAGCCTTGCCACGCTATACCGCAAGCTGGAGGCGGTCAGCGTCAAGCCGACGCGCAAACGGCGCAGCGATGCGGGCAAGACGGAGCTGAAGCCGGAAGAAGCCAAATTGATTTCGGCGGTTTTGGTGGAGGCGATGAGGCGCAACGGCAAGCGGTTGATGTCGGTGCGGCAGGCGGTGGAAATGCTGCGCGCCAACGGCAAAATCGAGGCGGCGCGGATTGATGAAGAAACCGGGGAAGTCATCCCCCTATCTGAAAACACCATTACCCGGGCTTTACGAGAGTACAAGCTGCATCCCGACCAACTGCTCCAGCCCGAACCGGTCAGTCGTATGAAATCTGAACATCCGAATCATTGCTGGCAAATTGACCCTAGTTTGTGCGTTTTGTATTACCTGCCCCGTCAGGGCAAGGATACGGGGCTTAGGGTGATGAAAGAGGAGGAATTCTACAAAAACAAACCTAAAAATGTTGTAAAGATTGAGCAAGACCGCGTGTGGCGTTACACCGGCACCGACCATGCCAGTGGAACGATTGTCGCCCGGTACTACTTCGGTGGCGAGACGAGTGCGAACTTGTGCGATTTCTTCATCTTCATGATGCAAGCCAAGGAGGATGTACATAAGGATCCTATACGCGGCGTACCGCGCATGGTCATGCTTGACCCGGGCAGCGCGAATACTTCGGCGGCGTTTAAAAATTTGTGCAAGTCCTTGGATGTGCATGTGCAAATCAACAAGCCGGGCAATCCGAGAGCCAAAGGCCAAGTGGAAAAAGCCAACGATATTGTGGAGACCGCATTTGAGAGCGGGTTGCGCTTTACCGATGTGCACGACATCGACCAGCTCAATGCTTTATCGGCACGATGGATGCGTTACTACAACGGTACGCAAAAACACAGCCGCCACGGCATGACCCGCTATCAGGCGTGGAACAAAATCAAACCCGAGCAGCTCATCCTGCCGCCGCCTGCGGATTATTGCCGAGAGCTTGCCATCAGCGCGCCGAAAGAGGCGAAAGTCTCGGCGGATTTGGAAATCCGCTTCGGCGGACGGGTATATAGCGTGAAAGGCATCAAGGGGATTTTGGTCGGTCAGAAGGTTTTGGTCGGTAAGAACCCTTGGGAGGTAAACGGGGCGCGGGTCGCCACTTATGACGCGGAGGGTAACGAGATTTGGGTATCCGTACCCGAAGTAGTTTTTGACGAGATGGGCTTCAGGGCTGACGCCGCGGTCATCGGGGCGGAATACAAAGCCCCTGCCGATACGGACGCGCAGCAGCATCGAAAAGAGCTGGACAAGCTGGCGATGGGTGCGGAAACGCTGGAGGCGGCAGCCGCCAAACGCAAAGGCAAAGCAGTCCCATTCGGCGGCGAAATCGACCCGTACAAACATCAGGAAGATACGCTCGCCGCGCGAAATACGCTCTTTATGCCCAAACAGGGACAGCAGATGGCGTACAACCGGATGGAAGTCTCTGAGCAGGTATTGAGCAAGGTCGAAATCGCCAAACGCTTAAAACCCCGCGTCGAGGCAGACGGCGGCGACTGGAAACAGGCGATGGCGGTCATCCTCAAACACTACCCGGAAGGCGTGGTCGAGAGCAAATTGGACGAGGTTTACGACAGGCTGAAGACGATGGGTCGTCTGAAACTGCATAAAACCGGTTAGGCAAATGCGACGACGTCGTCGCATTTGAAAAAAAGGGAAAGCATGAAACAGACCTTTAAGCAAATCGGCAAATCCTATGCCGCCGCGGCAGCCGAAATCGGATGCAGCAAGCCGATGCTGGTGGCGGTAGTCAATCACGGGCAATGGCCGAAAAAAAACGCAGCCGAGCTGCGAAGGAAATTGAAACAATTTTTTGAAACGAATGGTGCGGAAATCCCAGCGAGCCTGAGAAACGAGCCGGAAGCCGCACCTGCCCAAGCAACTTACGAAGACAAGGACAATGAGATGTTACTACGAAAAGCAACTTTAAACCAAGCGGCAAAACAACATTTTAGCTTATTCCGCGACCCGTTTAATGATGAAATCCAGTCTGCGGACGATGTGTATATGACGTCTGATGTGCGCTATGTGAGAGAGGCAATGTTTCAGACGGCCTGCCACGGCGGTTTTGTGGCGGTGGTTGGTGAGAGCGGAGCGGGTAAATCCACACTGCGCGAAGACCTGCAAGACCGTATCAACCGCGAAGGCCGACAAATCATCCTGATCGAGCCTTATGTCTTGGCGATGGAGGACAACGACCAAAAAGGCAAAACGCTTAAGGCGGTACATATTGCCGAGGCCATTTTGGAGGCGGTGTCGCCGGGAACCAGCCCTAAACGCAGTCCGGAAGCACGTTTCCGCCAAATCCACCGCGCTTTGTCGGAAAGCGCGAAAGCAGGCAACAAACACTTGCTCTTGATCGAAGAGGCGCACGGCCTGCCGCTGCCGACCCTGAAACATCTGAAACGCTTTTTTGAGCTGAAAAACGGCTTTGAACGCCTGCTCGGGATTGTCTTAATCGGTCAGACGGAGTTGGCACAAAAACTTAGCGAAAACAATCCTGCGGTGCGCGAGGTGGTGCAACGCTGCGAGGTGGTTACGCTCTTGCCGCTGACCGACGGCAAGCTGGAAGGCTATCTCAAGCACAAATTTGACCGCGTCAATGCGGACATGGCGAAGATTTTAGACAAAAGCGCGATTGATGCGGTTGCCGAGCGTCTGACAGTCAAAAGCCGCACGAGCAAGGGATTGGAAACCAACAGCCTGCTCTATCCGCTGGCGGTCAACAACTTAGTGGCGGCAGCGATGAATCAGGCGGCGGAGCTTGGTTTTGAGATGGTTGACGGCGATGTGGTACGGGGGGTGTGAGATGGATAACAAATTCGGAAAATTTATTGAACCCAATCACTCTGAGATTGAGATAGCCTTACTGTTTAGCACAGAGGTAGCTACCGGGAAAGTCGGCAGCATGGAATACACGATGGAAATCTCTGGGGGATGTGAGCCGATGGTCGTCAGTAAAGCTACTGGGAAGCGGTTTGTATTGACTTGGCAGGACATAGTGGAGTTAGCCGTTCTGGCCGGTATCGACGAATCGGAAGAGTCTGAAAAATAAAGGGGAAATCATGAAAAAAGATGAAATCGAATTTGCCATTGTAATTGTGCTGCTGACCATCGTTGTAGTCATACAGGCAATGCTGACCGAACCTTGCCGCCAAAAACAGCCTATGCAGATCAACGTCTATGACAGGGGGCAGTACAAATGAGGGGTTTATGGATACTGACCGCCATGCTTGCCGCCTGCCAGCCGGTCGCAGCCACGGCAGAACAAAGGGATGCTCTTGAAGCCGATCAAAACTGGGAAGCAGTTTACGGCGGGATGAGCGAGACAGACAAAATAACAGGCGTGGTCTTGGAGCCCGCGGGAGCAGAAAAATGAACAGGGATTACAGCAAAATAAAAGTATCGGTTTGGCGGGAGAAAGGCGGTCATCTTGCCGCCGAGCTGACAACGGTATCGGGTCAGTTTGTGATGATGTATGTGTCGTCGCAGCTTTCGGATGAAGTTGAGGATGTGGTTCAGACGGCATTGCGGTGTTTGAGCCGTAAGGATTTGGAGGCGGCGCGATGACAATTTATCTAAATATCGCCCGCGACGGCATTATCAAGATTACTCAGGATACTGCTTTAGGTAACCAAGAAGGCGATACAGATTACCTGAGTAAAGAGCTGAACGAGGGCTGTACGCTTGAGGAGGCTTATGCGGTTGTCGCCGCAAATACATCTTGGAAAAACGGGTTGTTTTATTGTCCGCCGGTGGACGTAGAAGACGGGGAGCAGGCATGTGATGCAGCTATTGATTTTTCTGACTCGGTTTACTGCGGCCTTAAAAGTCTGATGGAGGCGAGAAAATGAAAGTACGCTGCCCTACCTGCGGTGCGGTGATGAGCTTGGATGTATTAATCGCCCATGACGATGCCCGCGAAGCCCTGATTGCCCTGACCGGCATTTCAGACGACCTTTTTAAGGCGGTATTGCGGTATCTGACGCTGTTTCGCCCCGCCGAAAAGGATCTAAGTTTTAACCGGGTTTCAAAGCTTATTGGCGAGATTGCGCCGATGATACGGGAGGGCGAAATCATCCGTAACCGTAAAACTTACCCGGCTCCGCGCGAGGCTTGGATTTGGGCTGCAACACGATGCCTTGAGGCACGGGATGCGGGAAAGCTGACACCGCCGCTGACCAGCCACGGTTATTTATTAGAAAACATTACGTTTTGGTCGCCCGAGAAGACGGCGGGAATTGCGGTTTTACCCTCTCACCAACCCTCTCCCGCGGGAGAGGGGGGAAGTACCAAATTGAGGCGCGGGTTGGGCGGTTTGATGGAGTGGTCGAATGGAGGACAACAATAGCTGGCTGAAAAAAGCAATCGCGCAGGGTTTTATGATGCTCGCCGCCCTAAACCTCAAAGGCCGCCCTGCCTCGGCGGATTTGACGGCAGTCGCCGAACTTTGGTTGGGCATACTGAGCGGCCGGTCGTGGCAACCGGAACAGGACGGAATCAGGATACAGGCAGCCTTTATGGCTATCGCGGCATCCTCGTCAGAGTGGCCAAACCCTGCCGACCTTATCAAACACCTGCCGCCGCCCGAAATCAGGATGGTGCCGAAATTGGAAAAGAAGCACCGTCCGACCGAATACGGCAAAGCGCAGGCCGCCGAACTGAAAAAGATTGTCGGCAGATTGGAAAACGCGCCCTGTATGGACAGGGACTGGATACACGGGCCACGCCACCGGTCGGTGGATGAGTGTAAAAGGATTAATGCCGAAAGGCAGAAGGGAAATAAATAGCCAAATGAGTACGTTTTTTGACAATCAGGAATCCGACTTAATAAACGAATTTCTGACGGAATACTGGGAAGAGTTTGAAAAATTTGCCGCTAACAACGGATTTGATGACGATTTATTAAAGCAAATATCAATGGAATTGGAAGGACGTAGGAAGCATTATGAGTAATGGGATGAATGAGAAAGGAAAGGCTATGAACGATTTGGATATGAGTCAATACCGCAAGGACGCGCGCGGTGCGCTGGTGCCAGTATCCGCCATCAAGGAAATCGACCTTTTACGCGACGATTTGGTGCGTGAGTTGGTTGCCAAAGTGCTGCCTGTGAAGACAGAGCTGGCAACACTCAAACGTGAAGCAATGGCTGAAGCTAACGCCTTTATCGATATGAGTGTGGAACAGTATGGTGTGAAGCGCAGTGTCAAAGGCAATACTACCCTGCACAGCTTTGACGGCAAATACAGAATTCTAATTGCCAATCATGACGTGCTGCAGTTCGACGAGCGCATCCAAGCCGCTAAAGCTTTGATTGACGAGTGTCTCGACGACTACACCAAAGACGCGAACGTGAATCTGAAAGCGATTGTACAGAAGGCGTTTAACGTCAATGCCGAAGGCAAAATCAATGTCAAACGCGTATTGGAGTTGCGTACCCTCAAAATCGAAGACGAAAAATGGCAGCACGCCATGCAAGCTCTTTCCGACAGCCTGCACGTCCAAACCAGCCGCGAATATATCCGCTTTTACGAACGCAACGACGAAACGGACGAGTATGAACTGATTAACTTGGATTTTGCGAAGGTGTAAACATGGCGACGGTAAACATCCTCATTAGCGATCAGTCTGGTGGGTTATTTATTAAATTGACATCGGACGAGCCGATGCCGAAGGACGATGAAAGCGGTAACAGCATCGCCCAAAGTGCAGCTCTTCTTTGTATGGCCATCCTTAACCGAGAAATTCGACAGGTAACCGGCAAAGAGCCGGAGTTAGCCAATATTCAATAAACCGCGCGGCACTGTCTGCCGCATTTAAATCTAAATAGGAGTCAAAAAGTGAATAAATCCGAATTAATCCAAGCCATCGCCGATGAGGCGGAATTGAACAAACGCGATGCGGCAGAATTTGTCGATGCGTTTGTCAGCGTGGTAACGCAGACGCTGAAGGACGGCAAAGACGTTACGTTGGTCGGCTTCGGCTCGTTCCACGCCGCCCAATCTGCCGAGCGTAAAGGCCGCAATCCGAAAACGGGCGAACCGCTGATCATCGCAGCACGAAAAACGCCTAAATTCCGTGCAGGTAAGGCTTTGAAAGACGCGGTGAACCGTTAAAGCCGCTGATGTTTAAAAGGTCGTCTGAAGAGATTCAGGCGACCTTTTTATTTTGGCGAAATAATTTTAAAAATGTTATTGACTATGCGAAAATATCGCGTATAATACAACTCATCAGGAAGCACAAAGCAAGCCTGAACAACCTTAAAGGAAATCAATCATGAAAAATATCGAACAAATCATCAAAGGCATCTCTGAAAACGGCGTAACCGGATTTGCGGTTTTTGAAGATAACGCCGGCGGTCTGACTCTCGGAATCTGGTACGATGATGGGGAGGATGAGGAAAGTTTCGAAGAAAATTTCTTCTGCCATTACGGCTACGAATACAACGTAGGCCAGCTGATGGACGATTTGACCGATCTTTCTGAAGGCAGCTCTCCTTTGGATTGGGAAAATATGAAAGAAATGAGCCGGGTAGAATGGCGCGAAATGGTCAACACAGAGTACGCAGGAAAAATCGTTTTGGATATGGATGGCCTGATTGATGAAGAACAAATGGGAACCGCCGCCAAAATTGAATTTGAAAACTATCTGTAAATACACTTTAGGCGGGTCAATAAAGGCCCGCCAACTCCTAAAGGAGCTGACATGATTAAAGATACTACCCGATATACCATCGAAAAAGTCGAAAATGGCTACTCAGTCCGCAAAATCATCTACGGTCTCGGTATGCTTTCCTCCTCTGTCGTTATTACACTGCCTAAGTCTATTTTTACCGCAAGATATAAGACATATGGGCAATATTGCCGCAAAGTCGATCGGGCGATTGATAAAAAGCTCGCTAGATTGGTGTTGGAAAAAACTTTGGGCAAGGAGGTGTGAAATGTGGGCCGCCTTGTTTAGGCGGCCGCCTTTGTTTCGGGCGGCTGCTGAAGAGTATTTGTCTATGAGCCTGGCGCATTGCTGCGCACAGGTGCAGAAATATACGCGTGATCGTATGGTCTTGTGGGTATATCCGGCCATCGGCAATAAGCGTATCCATAAAATCAAACCCTATGAGATTTTGGCATGTGTCGAACGTTTCGGCGTAAATGCTCCGTCTCAGACGCGCCGTTTGTTGCAAGTAATCAGCGGGGTTTACCGATATGCAAAAGCAAAAGGATGGTGTGAAAATAATCCCGCAGACGGCCTCAATATTGCTTTGCCGCCATATAAATACAAGGGGTTTAGGCATTTATCATCCGTTCAGATGCCTGAGTTTTTAGGGGCTGTTGATACTCATGTTACGCTGGATATGGCGGCGGTTACTGCTTTTTGGCTGATTGCTTATACCGCTGTCCGCCGGGGCGAGGCAGTCAATGCAGCGTTGTCCGAATTTGATTTTGAGACGGCAACATGGACGATTCCCGCGGCGCGGATGAAAATGAGACGGCCACATGTCGTCCCACTCGCGCCTCAAGTTGTGGATTTGTTGTCTGCTTGGCTGGTTGAGCGAACGCGGCGCGGAATTGCCGGAGACCTTTTATTCGGCGGCATCGGCGGACACCGCCCCCTGCACGTTATCACGCAGGCAGGCTGGCGGGACAAGATGACGATACATGGATTCCGCAAGGTTTTTAGCACGTACGCCCACGAAAGCGGGCTATGGTCAGTTGATGCAATCGAATTGCAGTTGGCCCATATCATCAGCGGTGTGCGCGGCGTTTATAATAAGGCGATGCTGTTAGACGAGCGCAGACGGTTAATGATTTGGTACGCGGACGAGATAAACCGATGGCGCGCCATCGGCCGTGGCGACTATAATGATTGCTAAAAGGAGTCAATCTATGCACCACACTGTCATCGAGGCGTACCGTCGCCTTTTGTTTTTAACCGTTTTGGAGGCTGCCAAAACGGTTGCCTGTACATCTGTCCGTCCTGATGGGGTATCAGAGCGGGCTTGGCATCGTTGGGAGGACGGCGAAGGAGTCATGCCTGATGAGGTAGCGGGAAATCTGTTGGCACTGATACGGCGCAGGCAGAGAGAGATTGACAGTATTGCCGCTCAGATTGCCAGCGGAACTGAGCCTATACTGACCGCCCCCAAAAAAGGGGCGGATGTTTTGGAATACAAAATCAAATTGTCGGTTTTTGCCGAGGCAATGGCAATGGGCTGCAAGGAGGCTGAATGAAATATCCCGAAGCAGGCTACACCCCTGCAAATTTAAGATTTGTAATGGATACATACGGGCTGACCCTTGCCGAGGTCGGACGACGGACCGGCACGGCGTTGCGCACGGTGCAAAACTGGGTCGCTCCGGTTGATGCCAAGGATCACTCCGGGATGCCGCACCGCAAGTGGGTCATGCTGCAAAACACGCTCAAATAATTCTTGACTATGCGAAAATATCGCGTATAATAAAACTTATCGGGAAGCATGAAGCAAGCCCGAAAAACCAAAAGGACTCAAAAAATGAAAGATTTATTGGATACTGAAATGAAGCAGGCCGAACTTAGAAAAGTGGATGCCGAAATCGCAAAAATCATCGCAAACGCGCATAAGATAAATGCGGAATCGGTCAAAATAGCCCAAGAGGCTCGGTGGTATCCCATTATGATTGCTACCGGATTGGTATCAGCCGTCGCCGCAATGATGGCGGTAGTGATTAAATTTTTATGACGAAAGCCCCCAAACGGGGGCTTTTTTGCATCCTTCCGTTTTAGTTGCGCTGCGCAAAAATCCCGAATAGAATATCATTATTTATTGATTTTCTTGAAAAAAGTGAAACGTTGTTTCACTTTTTTGAGGTTCTTAGGGGGGCTGGAAATGGAAACCCGTGCTCAGAAAAAACAGCGGTTGATACGGCTCATCCATGTGGCTAAAACCCAGTTGATGATGGACGACGGCGAATACCGCGCGCTGCTCGCCAATCTGTCATGCGGCAAGACGAGCAGTACCAAGTTATCGGTCGAGGAGCTGGAGCTTGCCGTGCGGGCGATGAAGATGCGGGGTTTTGTGGTTACCACAAAAGCGCAGGCGGCATCAAGCGAGCCTGATTTGCCGGTGCATATGCCAAACCGCATGATGGAGGCGCAGGTCAAAAAGATACGTGCGCTTTGGTTGGAGCTGCACCATTTGGGCGCAGTGCAAAGCCCGTCTGAATTGAGCCTGGCCCGTTTTGTCAAACGCATGACGGGCATAGATTATCATGGATGGTTAGGAACTGATGACGCGATACGGGTCATCGAGCATCTGAAGAAGTGGAAAGTGAGGGTGGAAAATGGCGGACAACAGAGTGCCTGAGCTAGTGGCGGATTTGGAAGACCAGGCGGTCGCCTGCTTGATGTCGGTATTGCCGATGGAGCGGCAGCAGGCGGTCGAGGTATCTAAAAAGCTGTCTCATCATCTGACCAGCAACTGGGGCGGTCAGTTGATTTATTTCCCAAAAAACCTTTTGGGCAGGGTATCCGAACGCGACCTGAAGATTTATAAGGAGTTTAACGGCAAAAATCATGTGGAGCTTGCCCGCAAATATGATTTGACCGTCCAGCATATCTACCGCATCGTTAAGGAGGTCGGGATGGCGGAGCGGGCAAAAAATCAGGGAGATTTGTTTGTGTGATTACCCGATTTATTCAAGATAGCGGTCAGGATGAATCCTGACCGCTTTTTTAGCGCATTTGTCGGCTTGGATAAGGGTTTGCCTATCCCAATGGGTAAACGCGCTAAAAACGCGATTTTAACGCCTTTTTGAACAATCATTCTTTAAGCCGCATTAAAAGGCGGTTCAGACGGACTTTGCCACAATAGCCTCATCCATCCGATGAGGCTTTTTTATGTCTTACGAAATTTTTCGCGCAGGGACGCGTACCGATGTAAACGGCAATACGGTAACGATTACCGAGGCCGACCTTGCCGCCGCTGCCCAAGCATATGACCCGAAGGTGCATGAGGCTCCTATTGTGGTCGGGCATCCCAAGGCAGATGCGCCCGCCTACGGCTGGGTCAAGTCGCTTGGTGTGCAAAACGGCGTGCTGACGGCGGACTTTGTCCAAGTTGATGAAGGCTTTGCGGATTTGGTTAAAGCCGGACGATATAAAAAAGTGTCGGCAAGTTTTTACCCGCCAACCAGCCCGAACAATCCTAAACCGGGTGTTTGGACGCTACGCCATGTCGGCTTTTTGGGCGCGCAACCGCCCGCAGTCAAGGGTTTGTCCGCCATCAGTTTTGCCGAGGGCGAAGTTTATGTCGAGTTTGCCGAAGACGCACACCTTCAGACAGCCTCGTTATTAAGCCGTTTCAGAGACTGGTTTATCGGCCGTTTCGGTCTGGAAGAAGCCGATAAAGTGCTGCCTGACTGGCAAATTGAGGCAATTAAAGAATTGGCTGCCGTGCCTCAAACCCATGCGCCTGCCGAATTTACCGAATCACCCCCACCCCCAGAAAACCATGAAAACAAGGAGACCCCTATGTCGTTGGAACAAGAGCTTGCAGCCGAAAAGGCCGCCCGCGAAGCTGCCGAGAAGGAGGCCGCCGAATCGAAGGCGGAATTGAAAAAGCTGCAACACGAGCAGCATACCGCCCTGCGCGATGGTGCGCATGAGCAGAATGTCGAATATGCCGAAGGCTTGGTCAAGACAGGCCGTCTGAAACCTGCCGACAAGGATTTGGTCGTCAAGGTTTTGGATTTTGCTGAATACCCCGCCGACGTAACCGCCGACTTCGGTGAAGGCAGTAAGAAGCAGCCTTTGTCTGATGCGCTGCGTGCGTTTTTTACCGCCGTGCTGCCCAAGCAGATTCAGGGCGGCGAGATGGCTAAAGGCGAAACGCCGTCGGGATTGGCGGCAGACTTTGCCGAAGCGTCGGACCCGGAAGCCTTGAGCCATCACCAACGTGCATTGGCATTGGCGGCGAAGGAAGGTATCCCTTACGAAGAGGCTGCCCGCCGTACTATTGCTTAAATCATCAACCCATCAAATGCGACGACGTCGTCGCATTTGACCTAAAAAAGGATAAAACATGAGTGCATCTCATTTGCGCGGTCTGCGCGGCCAGCTTGATCCGGTTTTGACCAAGCTCGCACTGGGCTACAAGCAGGCGGATTTTATTGCCGAGAAAATCTTCCCGGAGGTTTTTGCTGACAAAGAAGGCTTGCGTGTGCCTGTGTTCGGCAAGGGTTCGTTTGTCGAATATCAGACCGAACGTGCGGTCGGCGCGGCATCGAATGTGATTACGCTGGACTCGCCAAACTTTATGCCGGTCGTGCTGGAAGAACATGATTTGGCCGCCGGTGTGGATTACCGCGAACAAGCGGAATCCATGTACGACGAGCGCGCCAAGGCAACACGTCGCGTGGTCAAGGGCGTGCAGCTGCGGCAGGAAATCGAAACTGCCGCCCTCCTGCAAAACAAATCGGTTTATCAGTCAGGTTTCAGCAAAGATTTGGCCTCCACCCAAAAATGGAGCGATAAAAATTCTGATCCGTTGGCAGACATTGAAACCGCCCGCGAAACGGTTCGCGCAGGCTGCGGTGTACGCCCGTCGGTGCTGGTGGTTGGTGCAAGCGTGTTGGCGGCACTGAAACGCCACGAGAAGCTCATCGGCGCGCTGGGTACGAATGAACGCAAGTCCCTGCTCACGGTCGAGCAGCTGAAAAACCTGCTGGAGCTGGACGAAATTATCGTCGGCGAGGCGGTATCTACACCTGCCGCCAATAAGGCCACCCAAGATATTTGGGGCAAATTCGCCAGCCTGATTGTGCGTCCGAATGCGGCTTCCGGCGGCAATGACGAGGGTGAGCCGAGCTTTGGTTATACCTTCCGCCGCCGCGGTATGCCGGTAGTCGACCGCTACGAAGAGGTCGGCGGCAAGGTGGAATACGCGCGCTATACCGACATCCGCAAAGCGGCGGTGGTCGGCGGTGCATGCGGTTTCTTATTCGAAAACGCGGTTGCTTGATAATTAAAAGGTCGTCTGAAAGGCTTCAGGCGACCTGTGGAGAGAAAATATGACTTTATTTTTAAAGCGTGAAGATTTGGTTGCGCGTATTGCCGACACTCGATACCACCGTGTCGAAGGTACGACTGCTACCGTGTGTACTGTGATTTTGCATTCGGGTTTTGTGGTCATCGGCAAGTCTGCCTGTATTACTCCCGACATCTTTGATGAGGCAAAAGGCCGCGAATTTGCCTATGAGGATGCCCTCAAAAATTTGTTGGACCTCGAAGCGTACCGCGTCAAAGAAAATGCGCATGACGCGCAGGAAAAGGAGTCTTAAATGGCACAAACGAAACAAGTGGTCTTGGTAACCACGGTTAAAACATCAGGTAAGGTGGTCAAAAACCGCTTTGTGGATTTCGCAGGCAAACAGGCCGCCGCCGGTGTGAAAGTGCTGGGTACTGCTACTTTGGATGCGGATGCGGGCGAAATGTTGGCCGTTGATGTATTGGGCATTGCCTTGGTCGAGGCAGGCGGCACGATTGCCGTGGGCGACGAAGTGGCAGCCGATGCGCAAGGCGCGGCAGTCAAGGCGGCAGGTAATGCCAAGATTGCCGGTACGGCACGTTCTGCGGCAACGGCAGCGGGCGAAGTCATCCAAGTATTTTTGAAAGGCTAATCATGGCTAAAGTTTATATCGCAAACACTCCGTTGATTTTGGAAAACGCCCAAGGCAACCAATTTCGCGTCGAAGCCGGCGAAGCGGTCGAATTGACGGCGGAACAGTACGAATCGGTTGCTGCACACGTTACCCCGACACTGACAACCGGCGAAGAGCTGGATGCGCAACAAAATGACACCCCGCCGTCCGAAGATACGCCGTCAGATGATGCAGGCACTGCGGGCGAAGTTGAAAAGCCGAAACGCGGTAAAAAACCGGCAGCAGCCGAACAGGCGGAGTAAGCCATGTATATCGGCGCGGATGATTTGACGGCTGCGATGGGAAAAATGGAGTTGGTGCAACTGACCAACGACAATGCGCGCGGGACAGAACCCGACGCTCAGGTCATTGATGCGGCAGTGCGTTATGCCTGCGATTTGGTGGACGGATACCTGCGTGGCAGATATGTGCTGCCTTTGGCGGAAACGCCGACGGTGTTGCAGCCTTTATGCATCAACATTGCCCGCCATTTTTTACACAGTCGCCGAATCAACCGCGCCGACTTTCCGAAACCGCTGGAAACCGCCTACAACGCGACCATTAAGACGCTGGAATCCATCCGCGACGGCAAAATCCATATCGGCATCGCTACATTGGACAAGCCGTCGCAACCTGAGCCGGGCGCATATCACGTCCGAGTGCGCGACAAAATGGATTTGGGAGGCTACTGATGAGCGCGACACGTCCGATTATTGATGCGGTAGTAGAGCATTTGCAGGCCGCTATCCCGTGGGTCAGTGTTGAGGCTTTTCCGGAGCGGCCGTCCGAATACCAATTTATCCATCCCGTCGGGGCAATCTTGGTCGGCTACGGTGGCAGTAAATTTGGCGATATTGAGCAGCTCGGCCGTATTGCGCAGCAGCGTGATGTCAGGCTGATGTTGACCGTTTTTGGCAGCAGCCTTAATGCGGATGACGGCACTTTGGCCATCTTGGATGAGACACGTCTTGCTATGGTTGGTTTTGCGCCGCCGAACTGCCAGCCCTGCCACCTTATCAGCGAGGAGTTTTTGGCCGAGGATGCGGGTGCATGGCAGTATCAGCTGGTTTTGCAGACTGAAACCCAGCAGGTCGAAGTCTGCCGCAAAGAAAAACGCCCGCTTTTCATCGCTGCCCACTACCGCCGCTCCGACCAAGACCTCAACCCCGATTTAAAACCTAAAAAATAGGAGTATCCATCATGGCAGCAGCCTACCATCACGGCACGGAGACCATCCGCATCGACGGCGGCTCCAATCCCGTCTATACCGTTGACGGCGCAATTACCGCCATCGTCGGCACTGCGCCGGTCGGCGCGGTCAATGAGCTGACGGTATGTCAAACTAAAAAAGACTTTGGCCAATTCGGCGGCGAGCTGACTGCTCAAGGCTTTACCTTGCCGGATGCCGCACACATTTGGACGCGCTACGGCAGCGGTGTCGCCTATGTCATCAATGTTTGCGATCCTGCCAAACATAAGACAACCGTCAGCAACGAGGTATTGACGGTTGATCCTGACACCTTGACGGCCAAAACTGCCAAGCCTGCCCTGCAAAGCGGCTACACACTGACGGACGGCGGCAATACGCTGACCGAAAACACGCACTACACCATCAACACGCTGACGGGTGAAATTACCTACAAAACCAAACCGACCTCGCCCAAAATCAGCTATACCTACACCGACCCGACCAAAGTCCCTGCGGCTGACATCATTGGTGCTTATATTGCCGCCACCGGCAAGCGCACGGGGCTGGAGCTGTTGACCGAAGGCTTTAACCGTCAAGGCGCGGACGCTAAAATCATTATTGCACCTGATTTTGACCGCTATGCCAATGTGCGCGCGGCAATGGAGGTCATTGCCGGTAAGCTGAAGGCCATTGCTTATGTGGCGGCTCCGCAAGGTACGAGCCTGAGCAAGGTTCTCGAAGGTCGCGGACCTTTGGGTACGATTAATTTTCAGACATCGTCCGACCGCTGCCAGCTCTTTTATCCACACGTCGTCGGTTTGCTCGGTCTTGAAAACCTTGCCACCCATGCGGCAGGATTGCGGATGAAAACCGATGTGGAACAGGGCTACTGGTTCAGCATCTCCAACCGCGAGCTCTTGGGCGTAACGGGGGTGGAAATCGGTCTGACCGCCCGTGCGGACGACCCGCAGTCTGAAACCAACCGTCTGAATGAAAAAGGCATTACGACTGTCTTCAATTCCTACGGTACAGGCTATCGTATGTGGGGTAACCGCCTCGCCTGCTTCCCGGCTACATCGCATATTAAAAATTTCGAAGTGGCACAACGCACCGGCGACATTATTGACGAGTCTATCCGTCGTTTAGAGTTGCAGTATGTTGATAAACCGATTGATGCAGACGATCCGAATGCCTTGATTGACAGCCTGCTTGAGAGCGTCCGCACCTATATGTCTACGCTTAAATCTATTGTGGGCTTCTCGGTGGATTTGGACTATGAATACGATTTAGTCGATGCGTTTAGCAAAGGGCAGGTCCCCATCGTTTACGACTACACGCCGAAACTGCCGGCCGAGCGTATTACCAATACCAGCGTGATGACCCGCAAGTATCTTATCAATTTGGTATCGGCTAACTAAGGTCGGCTGAAAAGGAAGAAATATGTCTGCAATCAATGCAATCTACAATGCCAACATCTATATCGACGGCAACAACCTTTTGGGTAATGCATCCGAGTTTAAATTGCCTGAGTTTGAGTTTGGTCAGGACGACTTTACCGGTTTGGGTATGGTCGGCACGATTAAGCTGCCAAACGGCGTCGAAGCCCTGGAAGGCGAAGTTACTTGGAACAGCTTTTATCCTGAAGTGGCTAAGAAGGCATCCAACCCATTCAAGGCCGTGCAACTGATGGTGCGCGGCAACCTGCAAACCTTTAATGCAGCAGGTTTGGCGGAAGAAGTCCCCATCGTAACTACGGTAACGGCGATGTTTTCAAAAAACGCCTTGGGCGGTTACAAGCCTAAGGAAAAGGCGGAATTCAGCTCAACCTACCAGGCGACAGAAGTCCGCCAAGTCGTCGGAGGGCGCGAAGTGCTGTACTACAACGCGATGAAAAACATCTACCGCGTAGACGGTCAGGACGTTTTGAGCAAAATGCGTAAAAACATTGGCGCTTAATCTTTAAATCGGATTAAAAGCCGTTTCAGACGACCTTTGACACAATCACCGTATCTTTACCGATACGGTGATTTTTTATTTTTATAAACGTTTTGGAGATGGAAAATGAATGAAGCCAAGCAGTTGCAAGAAGATTTGGGTGTGAATACCGTTGTGAAACTGAAATATCCGGTCAGACTGGCGACGGGTCAGATGTTGGAGCAGGTAACCGTCCGCCGTCTGTGTGTGGGTGATTTGCGCGCCGTCTCGCATCTGACGAATGAGGCGGAACAGGAACTGGCCCTGTTTGCCCGCATGACAGGCATGATTCCCGAAGACTTGGATTGTTTGGATTTGGTGGATTGGAAACAGTTGCAGGAAACGTTTCGTCGATTCGCGGAATCCGACCAAGACAAATAGTCCACCTCTTTCAAAGGCTGAAGCGCAGCGGCAGTTACTGTCTGCCGCTGCTGATTTGGCATGGTGGTTCGGTTGGAGCGTGGCTGAGGTTTATACGCTGCCGCTGGACGAATTTGTAGACTGGCAGAAAGAAGCAACCCGCCAAATGAAGGCGGGTTATCGAAGAGGCGGGATTTAGAATTTCAGAGCCGTGCCGTTCGCGGTGCGGCTTTTGATTTTGTCTTTAATAAATATTGTTGCAGCCGATAAACCTCCAACCAGCACTCCGACAATAAATGTCGGAATGAATCCGACAAGCAACCAAGCTATTGCCCCTAAAAAACATGCCAGCAGCAGAACGGGCAACATGACGGCAAGGTCGGCAGGCGTATTAGTTATAACAGCCCAAGCAATGCCCAGCATATAAACGGCAAACAGACCTTTTGCCGCCAGGTCGCTGACGCGGTCAAACACAGTTTCATATTTGCTGTTGATATACATGGCCATCCCTTTCTTTTCTTGAACAAATTCTAAATTGCAGGCAGTCATATGGCAAGCGGTTTTTCTTTAGGCATTACCATCGGCGCATCGGTCGGTGGTGCAGTTGCCGGTATCAAATCAGTCAAGTCGTCTTTGGACGTTTTGGATAAAACAGTCAAAGGTCTGGCGGCACGGCAAAGCCTGCTTGGCGAAACGTTGCAAAATCCTCTACGGATGAGCCGCAAACGTGTTGGCGAACTTAGACGAGAATATGACCAGCTTGGTCAGACTATCGCCAAAATTAACCGCAAACGCAGCCTCGTTGCTGATTTGCAGCAGCAGAAACAGGCTCATTACGACCGCCGCCGCGCGATCAAAGACGAATTTTGGGGAGCAGCCGGAGCTGTAGCAGGGGTGGCATTCCCGGTGAAACTGGCCGTCGAATTTGAATCGGCAATGGCAGATGTCAAAAAGGTCGTTGATTTTGATACGCCCAAGCAGTTTAAGGAAATGGAACAGGACATCTTGCGCCTGACACGCACTATCCCTATGGCAGGGACAGAGCTGGCAAAAATCACTGCATCAGGCGGTCAGCTGGGCGTGGCACGCAAAGACTTGCCTAAATTCACAGAGACCATCGCCAAGATGTCGGTAGCGTTCGACATGGCTGCCGATCAGGCAGGTGACAGCATGGCAAAACTTGCCAATGTCTATCAAATACCAATCGACCAAATCGGCAAACTGGGCGATGCAGTCAATCATTTGTCCAACTCAAGTCCTGCCAAGGCGGGCGATATTATTAATACGCTCGGTCGAGTGGGTGGCGTTGCCAAACAATTTGGATTGACCGAAATTCAGACGACCTCTTTATCCAATGCGTTTATCAGCCTCGGCAAAACGCCTGAAATTGCCGGTACGGCAATTAACGGTATGTTGACCAAATTGATGACCGCAGATAAGCAAGGCGCGAAATTCCAAAAAGCCCTGAAAAATATGGGCATGGAATCAAAAGATTTGAAGAAAGCCATCAAGGAAAACGGCGAGCAGGCGTTGATGGACTTTTTGAAACAGGTCGGAAAACTGCCGAAAGAAAACCAAATGGGCGCACTGGTTGACTTGTTCGGTTTGGAATATGCCGATGATGTCGCGGTATTGGTTGGCGGGTTGGAGACCTATAAGAAATCAATCGATGAACTCAAAAAAACCTCAAAAGACGGTAAACCTGCGTTTATCGGCAGTATGGATAAAGAGTTTGCCGCCAGGTCTGCCACGACAGCAAACAACTGGCAGATCTTTAAAAATAGTTTGACGGAAATCGGTATCACAACGGGCAGTGTATTGTTGCCCGCGCTCAATCAGCTGATGACGACCATCCGCCCGATTATAAACAGTTTTGCAGATTGGGCATCAAAAAATCCCGAAGTTGTATCCGCACTCGTGCATCTTGCGGCAGGGTTTGCGGCGTTGAAGGTCGGTGGGCTAATGTTCCGTTTTGTCGGGAATGAGTTGTCCGGGTTTATGGTGTCGTTCAGGCTTGCAAAAGCCTTGCTCGGCGTTGACTGGCTTGCCACTGTTATCAGGTTTAAATCAGGAATTGGTGCGCTGGCCCGTATTTTCGGTGTGGTGAAAACGGCGGCGACATTGCTGGGTAGCGGATTGATGACTTTAGGTAGATTTTTGCTGTTGTCCCCAATAGGCATTGCTTTGTCTCTGCTCGGTGTCGCCGCCTATATGCTCTACCGCAACTGGGATACCGTAGTTGCCGGTGCGAAAGCATTGTGGCAAGGCCTGGGCGTTTTTGTCGGCGGCGTAGTCAATACTATTGTGTCTTTTTTCGGTACTTGCTGGGAGCGCATCAAAGCTTATTTCGGCGGCGGTATCGGCAATATCTCGGCGCAGATACTCAGGTGGTCGCCGCTTAATCTGTTTTATCAGGTATTCCGCGGCGTTATGTCTTGGTTCGGCGTGCAGTTGCCGTCCAGCTTCACGCAGTTTGGCGCAAATATCATCCAAGGGCTGTGGAACGGCCTTAAATCCAAATTTGAGGCGGTCAAGGCATGGTTTACCGAGAAGGCTGCATCGCTCAAACAAACATTTGCCGGTGTGATGGGCATCCACTCGCCCAGCCGCGTTTTCCGCCGATTTGGCGGATGGATGATGGACGGTCTGCAAATCGGCTTGGACAGGGGCGCGGCGAGTCCTATTGCCTCGATGGCCGGGGTAGCCGGTCGTCTGAAAAGTGGTTTTGCAAACCATATGGGACAAATGGCGGCGCGGGTATCATCTGGCCGCGCTGCATTTGCGGATGCGCGCAGCTCCCAGTCAACGGGTGGGATGACTATCAATTACAACCCAACCATCAATGCGCCGGGCGGTAATCCTCAGCAGATTGAGGCTGCGCTGCAAATCGGTTTGCGCGAATTTGAGGCAATGTTTCGCCGCATGATGGACGACAAAGCACGGAGGGCTTATTGATGTATGCGATGTTGGGCGAGGTACGCTTTGAGCTTTTAAACAGCTTCACATCGCTTGAGGCGGAACATTCGGCGAACTTTGCCAAGCATGAGGTCTTGAAAGGCCGACCGCGGCTGCAGGCCTTGCAAAACGAACTGACGACGCTGCGTTTTTCGCTCAAGCTGCATTGGCGGCTGGGCAATCCCGATACGGCTTATAAAGGTCTGCTGTCGGCTTTGGAGGCGCAGCAGGCGGTGTCTTTGGTTTACGGCAGCGGCCGTTTTGTCGGATGGTTTGTACTTGAGCGGCTGACGGAGCGCACGTTAATTCAGGATGCGCAAGGCCGGACGGCGGCGCGGGAGTTGGATGTGGAGCTGACCCAGTTTGTCGGCGACCCGAATAATCCGCTCCCGACTCCTGCCGTCAAGTCGGGCGGTCAAAATCCGCTCCTGTCCTTATTGCCGGAGAGCGTGCAGGCAAAAGCAGGCAAATTGATTTCGGCGGTAGAGCAAGGCGTGAAAATTTACCGAACGGCCGAGGCGGGTATCAGTGATATGCAGAATCTGATACAGGCTGCCAAAAATCTGAAAAACGACCCGTCAGGGGCATTAAACCTGTTGGGGGACGCACTCAATATTGGCGGCAGCACTTTAGGACGGCTCAATGCCTTGCCGGAGGTAACAGCGGTTTTCGGCGACCTGAAAGGCGCGGCTGAATTTGCATTGCAGGCCGGGCAAGCGGCCAACAGGCTTGGCGGTGCCGTCGGCGCATTGCGTGCCGGGTATGAGAGCGGCTCCATCGGCGGCTGGCTGACTGCCGTCGGAGACGGTGTTGCCGAGGCATCTGATGCGATGGCAAACGGCACTGCCGCTGCCCAGGCTTTGACCGGCTGGCTGGCGGCAAGAAAGGATAAATGATGAGTGCGGTAATACGCTACACCACTCAAGACGGCGACCGCTGGGATTTGATTGCGCACAAGCATTACGGCAACGCGCTGTTGATTGACGGCCTGATTGCGGCCAATCCTCACTTGCCGTTGGCGGAGGAGTTCGCAGGCGGTCTGACGGTCTTTGTCCCTGTTTTGGAAACGAAACCGAAGAACAACCAAGAGGAGCTGCCGCCGTGGATGCGTTAGGTGCGTTTTTAAAATCAAAAGGCCTTGACGGCGGCGGCAGTACCCATCCCGTTACCATGCCCGATTTCGTCCTGTCTTACGAAGACAAGGATATAACGGCAGACGTCGCGCCTTATCTGATTTCGTTCAGTTATACCGATTACCTTGAGGGGCAGTCGGATGAGTTGCAGGTTGAGTTTGAGGATGCGGACGGCCGCTGGCTGCGTAATTGGTATCCTGAACAGGGCGATGCTTTGTCTTTGAGCCTGGGAGACCAATTTACCGGGCTGTTGTCTTTTGGCAAATTTGAGATTGCCGAGATTGAGTACAACCATCCGCCGTCGACGGTCAGCCTGAAGGCCCTATCGACCGGGATTACCAAGTCCAGCCGCACTTTGCGCGGTAAGGCGTATGAAAACACGACTCTGGCCGCCATTGTCCGTCAGGTGGCAGGCCGTTTGAAGCTGGAGGTAACGGGGACGGTCAAAAACATCCCCATCAAACGGGTGACGCAGTACCAAGAGCGTGATATTGAGTTTTTGGCACGTTTGGCGCAGGAGTACGGCCACAGCTTTAAAATCGTCGGCAACAAACTGGTATTTGCCGATAATGCCGAGCTAAAACAGCGTCCTGCCGTTGCCATATTGCTGCCCGAGGACATCATCCGTATCCGCCTTCGCGATTTGATTAAGGGGGTCCCGTCCAAAGTAGATGTCAAAGGTTACGACCCGAAGTCCAAGCAGACTGTTTCGGCGAGCCGCAGCAGCAAATCAAGACGCGGCAAAGCCAAACACGGCAGTACGGGCGATACATTGCGTATCGTGCCGAATAAGGGTGAGAGCGCGGCGCAATTAAATGCCAGGGCAGATGCCAAATTGGCGGATGCGCAGGACGACCAATGTGCGGGGACCGTTACACTGGTCGGCAATGCGCTGTTGGTGGCAGGTCAAATGGTACGGCTTAAAGGATTCGGCAAGTTTTCCGGCAAATATCTGGTCAAGCAATCGAGACATGATTTCACGCGCCGCGCCGGATGGACGACCGAATTGGAGATCAAAATGACGGAGTATGTCGCAGACGAGGATAAAACCAATGCAAACCCATGATTTTACAGCAACGATGCAATTCGGCATTGTATCGGCGATTGATGCGGCGGCGCACAGTTTGCGGGTCAAAATTGCCGTCCTCGACGACATGGAAACCGACTGGCTGCCTATGGTGACCCCTGCGGCGGGCGGCAACCGTTTTTACAGCCTCCCCGATGTAGGCGAACTGGTTGTCTGCCTGCTGGATGCGCGGGGTGAGACCGGCTGCGTTATCGGCGCGATTTACAATGCCGCAGACAAACCGCCGGTATCCGACCAAAACAAATGGGTCAAACGGTTTACCAACGGCACGGTCATCTCGCACGACCGCCGCAGCGGCGAGGTGGTCGTTGAGACGCCGGGCGAAGTCCGAATCAAAGCGGCGAAAAAAGTAGACATCCAATCGCCGGAGATAGAAATCACGGGCGATGCGACAGTAAAAGGGATGTTGACTTATACCGCAGGTTTGACGGCCAGCAATGACGGCGGCGGCGATGCGGCAAATATCAACGGTAGAGTCAACATCACCGGCGACCTCATCGTCAACGGCATCAACATCGGCAAGCACATCCATGACGGCGATTCAGGCGGGCAAACCGGCGGGCCGAAAAATCATTAAACCGCATTAAAAGGCGTTTCAGACGGCCTTCTCTACAATCCCTGTATCTATAAGCGATACAGGGATTTTTTGATGTTCTACGCCGCACCTATCTCGAAACACTGGCAGCTCGCGCCCGAAGGCTCGGGCGTGGTTCAGGGTGCGGACGACATCGACCAATGTATCCGCAACATCCTGTCCACCCGCAAAGGTGCGGACGTTACCCGTCCTGATTTCGGCTCCGACCATTACAAATGGCTGGACACACCCGAAGACGTGTTTGTCCCGAATGTCGTCCGCTCAACCATGTTGGCAATACAGACGTGGGAAAAGCGGGTAGTAGTCGAAGACATTATTTTCGGCGGTGCTGCACCGCATCTGACCATGACGGTTTACTGGCGCGTCGCGGATGAGGTGGCGGGCGAGATTTATAGCACAGACATCAGATTGGAGCAGGCGGCATGGATTTGAGCAAACTCAATCGGGACGAGGTTAAGGCGGTTCCGGATGACCTGGCCGAAATATTGGCGCAAACCATTACGGATTATGAGTCCCGCAGCGGTAAAACCCTGCAACCCGCCCACATCGAGCGGCTGCTCATCAATACCTATGCCTATCGTGAGACCTTGGTACGCAAAGCGGTCAACGAGGCCTACCGACAGCAGCACCCGCGTTTTGCAACGGGGCTGATGCTGGATTTGTGCGGCGATGACGTCAACACCCCGCGGCTTGAGGCCTCCGCCGCCCGATGCACCATCCGTTTTACGTTGGCTGCCGCCAAAGCGGAGCCTGTTTTGATTGCACAAGGTACTCAAGTGGCCGCCGGAGCGACCGTGTTTCAGACGGTTGCATCCGGCACGCTCTCGCCGTCAATCCGTACTTTGGATTTGGAGGCTGTCTGCATCCAAACCGGCGTGTCCGGTAATGGTTTTGCCGCTGGGCAGGTTAATACGCTTGTCAATCCGATTGACGGCGTTACAGCCGTCAACACTACTGTGCCGACAGGCGGCGCGGCGGAAGAGTCTGATGAGGCATACCGCCAACGCATCCTGCTTGCCCCTGAAAGCTTTAGCGTTGCAGGCCCTGTCGGGGCTTATGAGTATTTTGCCCGCCGTGTCAGCCCTGCTATTTGCGACGTACATGTGGGCAATTTAACGGGGTCGGACGGCCTGCCGATAGGGGGGCAAGTAAGGGTAACGCTATTAACCAAAAACGGGTTGCCGTCTTCGGAGCTGGTGAGCGAGGTGCAAAGGTTTTTGTCCGGCGAGCGCGTCCGTCCGCTTTGTGACACGGTAACCGTAACTGCTCCGGCGGTAATAGACTATACGCTGGACGCAGAGCTGGTTTTGTATACCGGGGTTAATGCTGCCGAGGTTTTGGCAGCGGCAAAACAAGCATGGGCGGAGTATGAAGTAACGCGCCGCGAAAAATTGGGCATAGATATTGTGCCTTTGGACATCCAAACGGTTTTAAAAGTTGCTGGCGTTTATAACGTAGTCCTTAAAAAACCGACCCTGACCGTTGTCAAGCCCGAACAATGGGCAAGATGTACGTCCGTCAATATCCGGGCGTCGTCTGAAACGGCGGAGGGGTAGCAATGGCAACACTGAGTTATGCCTCCGTTATCGAGCGCGATCAACGTTATCGGATGCTGGCCGATTTAGGCTTGAGGATGAGCGACATTGACGCGGTCAAGCTGATGCCGCGTTTGACTGAGCTGGTCGCGCCTGAGCACTTGGAGCTGTTGGCCGAGAGCCGCAGCATTTTGGGCGAGGACGGCTATTGGCTTGCCGAGAGCGATGAAACCCGCCGCAAACTCATCAAAGGGGCCTACCAGCTCCACAGGTACAAAGGCACACCCTGGGCAATACGCGAGATTGTGCGCCGTCTCGGGTTCGGCGAGGTGGAAATTATTGAAGGGCTTAGTAACAAAAAGCATAACGGCGAAATTCGCCGCGACGGTAGTTATACACACGGGCATACAGACCGTTGGGCGCATTACCGCATTATTATGACCAATGCCATCACCAACGATCAGGCAGCCTTGCTGAGGCGTACATTGCGGGCATTTGCACCTGCCCGATGTGTTTTGGCGGCATTGGATTACCAACACGTCTCCTTGAGGCACAACGGACAAGCATTAAGGGACGGCACGTTTAACCGAGGTACAGCATAGATGGCAAATTTAAGCGAGATGAGCCGCTGGGAGGCGGGCATTTACCAATGGGAGACCTCCGACCCTGTACAGGGCGGCCCTAACGGTATCGACAACCGCCCGACACGGGAGCTGGCAAACCGTACACGCTGGCTTTATGACGAGCTGGGCAGGGTAAAAGCCCGCATGGATGAACCGAATTTTTACAAAAGCATCACCGTATCCGACAGCAAAGCATTGTTTGACGCGAATAATTATCTGCAAATCGGTGCTGATGCCGCAGGCGGCTACATCCGCAATAAAAAGACAAACAAGGGCATCCAGCTTAAGAATGATGGCACGCTCCAGTACGACGGGTCAGACATTATTACCGCCCGCAAAGTAAGCCACAGCCCCGATGACTACACGGTTGCAACCGTACCGTCATCGTTTGCGCTCAATAAGGCGTTTGACAACTCAATCAAGCGCGGAGGAGCAATCGGGCTTGGCGGCGCGGCGCATCAGATTGCTATTGGCTGGGATAAGCGCGGCCTAATTGCAAAAGTTGACTCGGATATTCTCAACGTTG